>Ga0207416_1000144_pt1 | contig 131688 bp, 130 predicted proteins | sample PaiPotPPM11metaG_FD_184107 | JGI IMG/M metagenome (GOLD analysis project Ga0207416, IMG submission 184107) | Iron sulfur acid spring bacterial and archeal communities from Banff, Canada, to study Microbial Dark Matter (Phase II) - Paint Pots PPM... ...
AGTGTCTCAAAACCGCCAAAGGGGCCTCCGAAAGCCAGTCTTGCGACGAAAACGCTGCTCGTAAACCCGGAGTCGTCGTCATGAGGCCCTACCAGGCAACGAAAACCTCACCTATTTCCGCGACCTGCTAGAGCAGGTCCATGAAGTCGCGGCGCAGCGAACGGAACATGACGTGTCCGATGAGCGCTGCGGCAGCTGCGACGATCAGGAACACGACGATCGTCCCCGAGTGGAGCGGTCCGTGCGCCAGCGTCACCTCGCGTAAGGCGGAGATTCCCATCGCGACCGGATTGAGCGCGACCCAATGCCGCACGAGCGCCGGCACCAATTCGGCCGGATAGAAGACCGGGCTCGTCATCCAAAACACGAACCCGACGATCCCCCACAAGTACGAGAGATCGCGGAAGAATACGTAGAGCGTGGCCAGCACGAGTCCGAAGCCCGCGACGAGCGCCACGATGCCGGCCAACACGACCGGCACCAGAAGGACGCGAACCGGATCGTGCGTCAGAAACGCCGACAGCACGAGGATGACGGGGAACGCCGTGATCGATTGTTGGAAGGTGTTCGCTGCGATCGCGGCGATCGGGAAGATTTCCGGGTCGATCGCGATCTTGTTCAGCAACCCGCCGTTCGCAACGACGGCACCCAGCGCTTCACCAGTCGCCTGAAGGAAAAACGTGACGACGACGACGCCAACGAAGGCCGAGAATACGTATGTGGTCTTCGATCCGTAATACGACGCAAAAGCCGTCCCGAAGATCGTCGTGTACAGCGCCGTCATCAGGAGCGGGTTCGCGAACGACCACATCACGCCCAGAGCCGTCCCGCGGTAGCGCGCCTTAAGCTGCCGGAGTGCGGAGATGCGGATAAGGTCGAGCTGGCGGCGCGACTCGGAAGGCAGGGCGCGAGCGTCGAGGACGGCGGACATCGCGCCTGATTGCCGTGCGAGTCGGCAGCGCTCCTCCATGACGGGGGGCGGCTCATGAATCGGGAATGGTACGTGCTGATGCTGGACCCGAACGCGTGACCCGAGAAACGTCGCAACAAACCATCGTCCACCTCGACGTCCCGATCGGCGGGGTGGTCGCCACGCCCGGCACGCCGGTGCAGGGGTGGTTGGCAACCGGCGGGTCCGGCGCAATCGGGGGCCTGTCCCTCGTGAGCGACCAGGGCACGGTCGTTCCGCTGCGGGCGGTCGACCGGCCCGACGTGCGCAGGGCGACCGCGGGGCTGGTTTCAGCCGGATTCTCCGGCTGGATCGGGATCCGCGCCGCGTCGGAGGGCCCGTGGCGCGTCCGCTACGATCAGGACGGCGTCACCTCCGAAACCGCTGCTCCGCTCGTCGCAAATGAAGAGCAGCTGCGGCGGTTCGCCGCGGCCAAAGCCCGAAAGCTTGCCGCAATCCGCCCGCTCCTGCGATGCCCGCTGTGCCACGCCTCGCTGGGCGGTCACGTGCCGACGCTCGCGTGCCCGAACGGGCACGAGTTCGCCGCGCAGACGCCGGAACGGTACGACTTCCTCGACGACGAGCTGCGCGCTCGCGTCGGAGCGGTTCCAACCGAAAACGTCTCGGCGCACGGATACGACGAGACGCTGCTGCGTTTGATCGCGCAGAGCGACGGGCCGATCGTCGACATCGGCGCGGGCTTGCGGCCCGAGTACCGCGAGGACGTGCTCAACGTCGAGATCGTTGCGTATCCAACGACCGACGTCGTCGCCGCGAGCGAGTTCTTGCCCTTCGCGGATGACTCGTTCGGCCTCGTCATCAGCGTTGCGGTTCTGGAACACGTACGCGATCCGTTTGCCGCCGCACGCGAGCTCAAGCGCATCGTGCGGCCGGGCGGGCGCATCTTCGCCGCGGTCCCGTTTCTTCAGCCGTATCACGCCTATCCCGATCACTACTACAACATGACCGCCGGCGGCCTGCGCAATCTCTTCTCGGATTGGGACATCGAGCGCCTCGACGTTCCGCTCTCGGGCGGACCGGCGTTCGCGCTGACCTGGATTCTCAAGGCCTGGCATGACGCGCTGCCGGAAGAGACCGCTCGTCAGTTCGCGGATATGCGCGTCGCCGATCTCGCCGTCGACCCGATGACGCTGCTCCATCAGCCGTTCGTGAAAGAATTGCCCGAAGCGGTCAACGTCCAGCTCGCCGCGCTCAACGTCCTCGTGGGACGCAAGCCCGACTAGGCTACGTCAGGATTTCGCCTTCCGCGACTTCCTTGATGACAACGTCGTCGACGAGCACGACGTCGTCTGACGAATATGCGTTCCGCTCGCACCATTCCACGGAGCCGACGAAATGGCGGCGCCCGCCGCGAATGAGGAAGAGCTGCGGGTGGCCGGACGTTCCGCGCACGAGGATCTCGCCGCGCACGTTGCTTTCCGCCAGCTCGACCAATTCTTCACCGCGGCGGAAGCTCGAGCTCGACGGAATCGTCGCCAGATAGAGCTCGGCGGCGCGTGCGGAAGGTCCGTCGAAGCGAACCGCGCCGGTGTCCATCCAGATGACGCGGTCGCAGGTGTGCGCGACGGTCAGCATGTCGTGGCTGACGAGCAGAATCGTGCTGTGCTCGTCCCAGAAGCGGTCGATCCGCGCGGCGCACTTGCGCCGGAAGCGCTCGTCTCCGACGGAGAGCACCTCATCGACCAGCAAGATCTCGGGGCGAAACTCCGTCGCGATGGCAAAGCTCAAGCGTGCCGCCATGCCCGACGATAGCGTCTTCGTGGGTTCGTTTCGATGGTCGATCAGCTCGGCGAAGTCCAGAATCTCCTCGACGTGCGCACGCACGAGATCCTCCGAATGGCCGAGCAGCACACCGTAGTACACGATGTTGTCAACGAGCGAAAGCTCCAGATCGAAACCGACGCCCAGCTCGATGAGCGGCGCGATCGTTCCGTCGACGGCAAGCGTGCCGCTGCTCGGCGCCAGAATGCCGGCGATCAGCTTCAGCAGCGTCGATTTCCCGCTGCCGTTCGGGCCGATGATCCCGACTTTCTCACCGTGTGCGATGCGCAGGGAAACATGATCGAGCACCGTACGGCGCCGAACGCGCCCGATGCGGCCGGAAAGCAAGCGCAGCGCCGAGCGCTTCAGATCGTAGTGGAGTTCCTCTTGCGTCCGCCGGACCAATGTGACGTCCCGCACGGCGATCGCCGCGGGGATCATCCCGATGTCCGTGCTCTCCGCACTAGGCGTACCGGTCGATTGAAGGGCGTTTCCCATGGCATTGAGGATACTCCCCGCCGCAAAGCTAAGCCTCCGGCGCCGCTACGACCAGAGCGGTGCAACGAGGCGTTCGTTCTCGCGTATCCATGCGAAAATCTCCGCCAATGTTTCACGCGGCGTCTTGCGCGGAGCCCACCCGGTATCGGCCGTTATACGAGCGTTGTCGGTCACGTAGAGGCGCACGTCGGACGGCCGATTCTCCGCAACGCGACCGAAGTCGACGCGGTTCCCGGTGATCTCCTCGCACAGCGCGGTCGTCTCCGCCAGCGACAGGCTCGACGGCAGTCCGCCCCCGACGTTGTACACGCGGCGCGGCAGTTCGGCGATGCGATCGAGTTGGAGCAGCACGAGATCGCACAACTCGTCGACGGCGATGAAGTCCCGCACCTGCTTCCCGGTTCCGCCGTACCCAATGTATTTCAACGGCTGCTTGAAGTAGTGCTTCCCCATCCACAGTGCAAAGACGCCCTGGTCGACTTTCCCCATCTGCCACGGCCCGGTGATCACGCCGCATCGATCGATCACGTAGCGCAGCCCGTACATGTCGGCGTACTCTTCGAGTATCAGCTCGCAGGCAAGTTTCGTCGTGCCGTACAGCGAGCGCGCGCCGGCTAGCGGAAAGTCCTCGCCGATACCGGCGCGACCGACTCCAGGAAGCGTCTGCTCCCCGGCGATCGTGAACCGCGTCGCTTCTTCTTCCCACGCGATCGCCTCGAGCGCCGCGACCGGATACACGCGGCTGGTCGACACGAAGACGACGTCGGCGCCGTCGCGGCGCGCGACCTCGAGCAGGTTGACGGTCCCCGTCAAGTTCGTGTCGATGACGTACCGCGGCCCGTTCTCGTAGGCGGCCAGCACGGCCGGCTCGGCCGAGCAGTCGACGACGAGATCGAATTTCGTGCCCGGGAACGCGAGATCGTCAGGCCTCCGGATGTCGGCGTGTACGAAGTCGATGCTGGCCGCAGACAACCGCGGAAGGTTCCATTCCGAACCGCGGCGTTTGAGACTGTCGGCGACGATGATGCGCGCTTCCGGATATCGTGCACGCAGCCGGAGGGCGAGGTTGGAGCCTACGAAACCGGCGCCCCCGGCGACGAGCACGGACGAATGAGATGCCATAACTGATGCTCCGGGCTAGAGCCCGATCGCGTAGTCCTCCGTGTTGAGCGTCAGATTACGGTTGTAGTGCGGATCGGGGGCTTCTCCTGTACGCCACCGCTCTCGCATGAACTGCTGCTCGCGCAAGAACCGCTCCATTTTCTCGGGCGTGTTCTCGTGGCCCCGGCTCTTCGATTCATAGTGAGACAGCTCGACGTGCGGCAGATAGATGTTGTAGTATCCGGCGGCCTGCAAGCGCAAGCAGAAGTCCACGTCGTTGAACGCGATCGCCAGCCCCTCGTCGAACCCGCCAACTTCCTCGAACACGTCACGCCGGACCATGAGACATGCGGCCGTTACGGCCGAGAAATTGTTCACCGTCTGCAGCGTCCCGAAATAGCCGGGCGCGTCGCTCGGGAAGTACTTGTGGCTGTGTCCCGCGACGCCGCCGAGGCCGATCACAACGCCGGCGTGCTGGACGGTACCATCGTCGTACAAAAGCTTCGCACCGACCGCCCCGATCGACGGCCGCTGCGCCTGTTCGACCATCGCTTCGATCCAGTCGGGCGTCAGGATCTCGGTGTCGTTGTTGAGGAACAGCAGATATTTCCCCGACGAGTGGCGTGCTGCGTAGTTGTTGATGCTCGAAAAGTTGAACGGCACGTCGTGCGCGACGAGCTTGACGCGCTCCGGTTCGCGCTCCGCCCAGGCGCCGAACACGCGCAGCGACTCCCGGTCCGTGGTACCGTTGTCGAGCAGCACCACTTCGATGTCGCCGTACGTCGAGCGTTCGAAAAGCGACTGCAGACAGCGGTCGACGTCGTCGCCGTGATCGCGGGTGGGAATGATCACGCTCACGCGGCCGGGATCGTGCAATTCGTATCGCACCGTATACGTACCCGGAAGCCGGTCCGAGCTCTCGACCCGGCCGGGCTCGCCACGACGCGACAGCGACTCTTCGATGGCGCGTACCGCAGCGTCGTACGCGTAGCCCTTTTGCTTACGCGAGGACGCCGTCGACTCATCGTGGATCCGCCAATGGTAGAGCACGCGAGGGATGTGCTCGATGCGATCGGTGCGTTCCGACGCGCGCAAGATGAGGTCGTAGTCCTGGCTGCCTTCGAACCCGAGCCGGAAGCCGCCGATCTCTTCAACGACTTCGCGCCGATACACGCCCAGATGCGAGACGTAGTTTCGCGAGAGCAGCGAGTCCGGCGACCAGTCAGGTTTGAAATACGGGTCGCGCCGCCGGCCGCGCTCGTCAAGCTTGTCCTCGTCGGAGTAGATGATGTCGACGTCCGCGCGCCGGTTCACGACGAGGGCGTTTTCGAAGAGCGCGTCGATCGAGAGCAGGTCGTCGTGGTCGAGCAGCGCGACGAAGTCGCCAGTCGCAAGTGCTAGCGCGCTGTTGCTGGTCGCCGCGATGTGTCCGTTGGTCTTCCGGAAGACGAGCTTGATGCGCGGGTCATCGGCGGCGCATTCTTCGAGGACCTTGCGCACGTGCGGCTTGCGCGAGGCGTCGTCCGCTATGCACAGCTCCCAATCGGGATAGGCCTGCAACTGCACCGACTCGATCGCGGCGCGCAGGTATTCTTCCGGCGTCTCGTAGACGGGCATCAAGACGCTGAACGTCGGCCGCTGGGTCAGCAGCGGCAAGAGATCGCGCATTCGCTGAACGTCGGAGGGCCGCACGCGATGCTCGAGCAGCCAGCGTTCGTAGGCCGCGTCGCGCTCCCACACGTCGCCGGCTTCGTCGACCTCCGGAACCCAGTACGGCTGCGCGCCGAAGGCGTGCCGGCCTGCGCGCTGCTTCAGCGTGAACCACGCGTTGCGCACCTTCCAGAACTTGCTCGACTGCATCGAGGCAAGCAGCGTCCGCGCCTCGCGGAGAATCGGCTGCGTGCGCGCGATGTGCGCTCGTGCTCGCGCGAGTTCCGCCTGTGCTTCCTGGCGCTCGCGTTCGGCCGCCCATGCCGAGATCTGCATCTCCGTGTTGCGAACGTGCAGTTCGCGCAGCCGCGCTTCGGCCGCGCGCTGCGCCTGCAGCGCTCGGGCGATCTCGGCGCGCGCGCCGTCGATCTCGGCGCCCAGCTGCTCGCTGAGCGCGCGCCAGCGATCGCTGCCGGTGTCCCGGTGCGTTTCATCACGTGCGGAGGGGGTTGCGCGCTCGTCGGTGTCCATACATCAGCTCAGAAGGCCGCCGGTCGCGCGGCGTGCAAGGGGCGTTTTCGCCTTTCTCGTCGTCGTTGAGGAACTCCGTCTCGCCGTCTGCACTCGATCCGCGCTTTGTTCAGGAAACGACGCATGGGTCTCTTGACGTCTTCGACTGGGTCGACGGGCTGCGCGGTCTGCTGCCACACATTGGACGGCCGCGCGTCCCCATCGGTGCGCCACTGGTCGTGTCGGGTTGGGCGGTGGATCCCACCTGCGACATGCCGCCTGCGGCAGTCGCGATCGTCATCGATGGGCAGCGGATGTACGACGCGGAAATCGGTCTGGACCGCACCGACGTCCAAGCGCTGCTCGGGCGCCAGACGCCCGCGATGATCGGCTTCCGCATCGTCATCGACGACAACCTCCCCAGCGGCGGGCATGAGATGCACGCCTATGCGCTCGGTTCGGACGGCGAATGGTACCAAGCTGCTCACCATACGTTCTGGGTCTATGGCACGGTCCGTCCCGAACGTGGGGTCGGATCCGGCTCGGTGCGCCTCAAGGTCGACAACACGACCGTTAGTGGGAGGAACAACTCCCTCCCCGGCGTCGTGCCATTCGGAGACATCGCCCTCGTATCCGGTTGGGCGCTGGACCTCCGTACACGGCTGCCGCCGGCGGGCGTGTACGCGACGGACGAGCGCGGCGGGCGGTGGAGCGCGGCGTGCGACGTACCGCGGCCGGACGTGCGAGCGGCGATCGGAGCCGACACCGATATGCTGGGATTTGAGCTCGCCGTGCCGACCGGAGCGCTCGGGCTCGGACGGCAGAGGATCTCCACCGGAGCGTTCGATGGCGCGGGCCGCCCGGTCGGGCGAATCCAGGACGTTACGTTCGACGTCGCGGCGGAGATCCGTCCGTTCCCGGGCTTCGCGCGGCTCACCGCCGAGCAGGTCTCGACAACTGCCGTCATCGCGGGAAAAAAACGCCCGACGACGCTTCAGGCATCCCGGACGGTCACCTGCGAGCGCGGCGAAATCCTCGCGATCGAAGGTTGGGCGCTCGCGGGCGAACGGGATGCGCCGCGCGAGACCGCGCAGATATTTCTCGAGCTGCACCCGCCGGAGGTCGAGATTCCGCCGTTCCGCTACCAGGCAACGGCGCTCTTTCGCCGGGATCGGGCTTTGGTCGAGTTGCCTGACCCGCCGCGCGAGGACGCGTGGTTCTCGTATTCGCTGGATACGAGCGACCTAGCGCCCCGGACGTACGCGTTGCGCGTCGCGGTCGTGCGCGCCGGGCGCTGCTTCTACGCGCGAGGCGAGCTGGGCAGCGTGCGCGTCGTCGAGCCGGCCGGTTCGCCCGGGGCGGCACGCCGTTTGTAGTCGCCGCGCGAAAGCCACTTCTCGATGAGCGCGTAGAGCAGGATGAAGAGATAGCGGCTGCCCATCTCCTTGATCTTGAACTTGGAGACGCCGCCTTTGCGATTGTACCAGCTCGTCGGGATCACCGTCCACGTGTAGCCGCGGACGATCGCCTTGAGCGGCAGCTCGACAGTGATGTTGAAGTGGTGCGCGAGGATCGGGCGCACGCCGTCGATCACCTCGCGCCGGTAGCATTTAAATGCGTTGGTGACGTCGTTGTAGCGAATTCCCATGAGGGCCGCGACGAATACGTTGGCGACGCGATTGAGCGCCAGCTTGAGCCAGGGATACTCGACGACGTTCGCACCGCGCATGAAACGCGAGCCGAACGCGCAGTCGTACCCGCGCTCGATCGCGCGCCAGTATCCGACGACGTCGCCGGCATCGTCCGAGGCATCGGCCATGACGATGCACACCGCATCGCCGGCGAACGCGTCGAGTCCGGTGTGGATCGCGTTGCCGAAGCCGTTCCGCCGCAGGTTCGGAATGCACCGCACCTGCGGCCAGCGCGCGGCGACGCTCGCGACCACCTCGGCGGTGCGGTCCGTCGAGTGGTCGTCGACGACGATGATCTCGAACGGAATGCTCTCGGCCGTCAGCCGCTCCGCGAGCTCGACCAGCGTCGGCTCGACGGTATCTTCCTCGTTGTGGGCCGGGATGACGACGGAGAGCACGTTAGACCTTTGCGCGTTCTTCGTCGGCCAGCCAACGCTCGACGTTCTTGTCGTACATCTCCTGGGTCAGCGAACGGAGGTCGTACTGCTGCCTCCAGTTCGGGTAGTGCGCGCGGAACTTCGCCATGTCGCTGATGTACCAGATGTGATCGCCGATACGATTCGTATCGGTATAGGTCCAGTCGAGCTTGCGGCCCGAGACCTCTTCGCAGAGCGAAATCGCCTCAATCATCGAGCAGTTCGAGAACCGCGTCCCGCCCGCGTTGTACACCTCGCCGCTCCGTGGATTCCGGAAGACTTCATCGAACGCGGAGACGAGATCGTGCGAGTGGATGTTGTCGCGGACCTGTTTGCCCTTGTAGCCGAAGACTTGATAGGGCTGGCCCGTGACCGTGCACTTGAGCAGGTACGCGAGGAAGCCGTGCAGCTTCGTTCCGGAGTGGTTCGGTCCGGTGAGACAGCCGCCGCGAAACACCGCCGTCGGCATCCCAAAATAGCGGCCGTACTCTTGCACCAGGACATCCGCGGCGACTTTCGAGGCTCCGAACACCGAGTGCGTCGACCGGTCGATGCGGAGATGCTCGTCGATGCCTTCCCAGTACGGGTGCGCGCGATCGATCTCCCAGCGCGTCTCCTGCTCGATCAACGGGAGCTCGTTGGGCGCGTCGCCGTAGACTTTGTTGGTGGACGTGAAGATGAACACGGCCTTGGGCGCATGCTTGCGCGTCGCCTCGAGGACGACCAGCGTGCCGTTCGCGTTGACGGTGAAGTCCATCAGCGGGTCGCTCGCGGCCCAGTCGTGCGACGGCTGCGCCGCGGTGTGGACGACCAGTGCGATGCGACTTCCGTAGCGGCCGAACAGCTCGTGCATCGCGGCCGCATCGCGGATGTCGGCCGCTACGTGGGTGTACTGCTTGGGAAAGCGTGCCTCCAGCGACAGACGGTTCCATTCCGTCGAGGCGTCCGCACCGAAGAAGAGCTGGCGAAAGTTGTTGTCGATGCCGACGATCTCGTGGCCCGCTTCAGCGAAGTAGGCGACCGCCTCTGACCCGATGAGACCGGCCGAACCGGTGACGATGACGACGGACATGGGGTTGTGCTGTTCTCCTTGAGATCGGCCGTACGCCGGGGCAGGTCCACGGCGACCAGCCACGTTTCTGCGCTCCGCGACCGTTCTCCACCCTTTCGGCCGGAAAGGGTCCCAACGTGACGGACCGAAGGCGTCGGCCGTGAGCGACGTTACGCCCGCCTCCCGTCGCGCCGGAACATACGCGGGCGCCGCGCTTCCGTGGGTCGTCCGTACTCTTGCCGCCGCCGCCTCAATCGCTTTCGTGGTCGGGGCAGTCCAGGCGGTGCCGCCCGCAGCCTTGGGGCTCGACGGGTCGTGGCGCCTCGGTTTGACGATGGGCTCGCTGCAGCATTTGCAGTTCGGGCGCGACATCGTCTTCACATTCGGGCCTCTTGGCTACGTCCTCGCCGGCGTGCCGGCGCCCGCCTTAGCCGTCACCACGTTGTACTTGCGGCTCATGCTCGCAATCGTCGCCGTCGCCGGCGCGTGGAGCGTTTGCGCCGGGCGTTCGAGTACGTTGATGCGCGTTGCGTTCATCGGTGCCTTGATCGTCACGGCAACGACGCTCTCCATCGACTATCTTGCATTCGCGGGTATTGTCGCGCTGCTCGCGCGTCCAGCACGATTTCCGCGGCTCGAGCCGATCGTTGCGGCGGTCGTCGGATGCGTCGGCGCTTTCGGCCTGCTCTCGAAGCAGACGCTTGGGCTCGACATCCTCGCATCGGCCGGGGCGTTCTTCGTCGTCCAGTTGATCGTCGGACCGCGACGGCGGCGAGCTGCGGCACTCCTGTCACTGGCAATCGTCGCGGTGGTGGTGACGGCCGGACTCGTTTGGGCGTTCGGCGGATCGCTCGGTGCGGCGATCACCTACCTTCGAAATTCGGCGGACATCGTCGGCGGATACTCCTCCGCGATGTCGTCTCCCGGCCCGAAATCGGTCCTCATCGGCGGCCTGGCAATCGGCCTCGCGATCGCGGCCGGCGCCGCGGCGCTCGCGCGCGAACGGAAGGCTCCGTTGGCCGCCGCGATCCTGGTAGCGCTCTTTCTCGCGTGGAAACACGGCTTCGTCCGCGAGGACGGGCACGTCATTTACTTCTTTTGCGTTGCGCTGCTGCTGGCACCATTTCTCGGCATAGCGGCACGAAGAGCGCACACGCTGACGATCGCCGCGATTGCGACGGTCGCCGCGTACGGCGGAGCTGCGTGGATGATCGTGACGTACGACGTCAACTTGCTCGCCCTCGTATCGCCCGCCCGGGTCGCGGCTGGGGCCGACAACCTCCTTCATCCGGTGGCGACAGCTCGAATCGGCGAAGCCGCGTCGCGGATCGCGCTCGAAGGCGATCGTCTTTCCCCGGAGGTACTCGCGCACATAGGAACTGCGGGCGTCGACGTCATCCCGGCCGAGACGGCAGTCGTCGCGGCGAACGGATTGCGCTGGATGCCGCCTCCGGTGTTCCAGAGTTACAGCGCATACACTCCGCGGCTCGACGAGCTCAACCGCGAGATGCTCGCGAATCGCGGCGCGGACATCGAGCTCGTCCGCTACGAAGACGTGGATCTCCGCTATCCGCTCAGTTCCGAACCCGCGACGTTCGCCGAGCTCCTCTGCCGCTACCGGCCTGCGAACTGGACCCCGGTGACGCCCGCGACGGGCGCGTTCATCGCGCTGATCCGGCAGCGCGCGTCCCGCTGTACCGCGGAGCCACTCGGTCAAACGGCTGCGGCACTCAATCGTCCCATCGACGTGCCGCACCCGCGCAACCCGAACGACGTCGTGCGCGCGTTCTTCGATTTACGCACCACGGCACTCGGCTCGGTCGCCGGGGCGCTGTGGCGTCCGCCGTTCGTCAGAATCGAGGCGACGTTCCGCGACGGTCAGACGCGCAGCTGGCGGCTCGTCGCGGCTACTGCGCAGGACGGCGTGATCGTGTCGCCGATGCCGCGCGACCAAGACGAAGCGCGACGGCTGTTCGCGGGCGATCCGGTGCCGGCGGCGTCGGTGAGGTCCGTGCGCCTCGTGACCCGGGATGCGTTCTACACGGTCGATTCGATCACGTTCACCGCGCTGCGCCGATGACGGACTCGACGAACCGGCTCGTCACCACGATCGTTGCGGGCGGCGCAATCGCATGCGTGCTTACGGCGCTGCTGCTGCGCCCGATACCGTTTTCAGAAAGCGCCGCAGCGCGCTGGGTCACCATCGAACGGTCTTGGACGCACCCGATCGCAGGACGTTCGTATTCGCTCGACACCGTCGTTGTGGGCCGGCGTCAGCGGCCCTACGATGGACGCCCGCAAGCAATGGGACTCGCCGACTCGTTCGATGTTCACGGGTGGGCGTTCGATCCCAACTTCCAACGGTCGGCGGACCACTTCGTCTACCGTGTGGACGATGCGCCCTGGCGCGACGCGACGTACCACGTCCCCAGGCCCGACGTCGCTGCAGCGCTGCATCTTCCGAAAGTCGCTGACTCGGGCTTCGACGTCGTTATACCACCGCGAACTCTGTCGCCCGGACACCACACGCTCGAGCTGGCGACCATGGACGGACCCTCGCCGCCGGTCCCATTGCCGCAGACGCTGACCCTCGATGTCAGCGCGCGTTGAACACGCCGTCGCGAACGTCGTATAGCTCGCCGAGCAGCATCATGAAACGATCTGGAAACGGGTACACGGCGCCGATCCCCTCGATGTCGGCTCGCGACAGGCGTTCGCGCGAGACGGCCATCTCGTGGGCGTGTCTGCTCCACTGTGCGTTACCAAAAACGTCTTGCGTGAACGAAAAATAAAGAACGAAGACGATCGGTACAACGAGCGGTGCCGTGCGACGGAGGGTTCCGGGCATGCACACTACCGTCGCGACGACGACGGAAAGCCAAGCCAATGAGCCAATCGACGTGTACCGGCTGGAAAGCGCCTGGCTAGGATCGAACCCGCCTCGCCCGAGCGTCGTCAGTGCGGCACATGCCAGCACGTACGCGGACACCGCCAGCCACGGCGCAAGCAGTATGCGTAGCGAATGCGGCGCGCGCCAGGCCATGGTCGCTAGCGCGAGCAGCCACACGACGAGGACCGTTCCCGCCGCCGTGGCGAACGCCGTACCGAACGAACCGGCGAGCGGCGCGCCCAGATAGGCCAGCAGATACTGGGCAAGATGCGGTGCTGAGGCGCGCGTGCCGCTCGTGCTGTCGCCAAGGGCGTGAATTCCGTATCGGGCCAGGACGGCGACTGCAATTGCCGCAAAGATCCAGACGAGCAACGTCCGCATCGAGCGTCTCGGCACCAGGACGATGACAACTGTTCCGGCGATCCACGAAGCCAGGCCCTGCGACGAGCTCAGGCTGGCGATCGTCGCGGCGCCAATCGCGATGGTGACCTCGCGCACGCCCCTGTCCGGAAGCGCCAGCGCCCACACGGCGACGACCATTCCGAGATCACACAGAAACCACGCCATCTGGAATCCCCATTCCAGATTTTCGTACTGGGCCAGCCCGAAGAGCAATGCCGTGACTGCGAGAAACGTCAGACCCTGCAGACGGGGCGTGACGGTACGTCGGATCAGCAACCACACAACGACTTGGGTCGCCGCCAACATCGCAACGGAGACAACCTGCTCGCGCACGACGTCCCAGCCGCCGAGTCCATCGAGAGTGAGCATAATCAGGTTCGGAAAGAAGATACGGTGTTCGTTGTGCGGCTGCCAAACGTCTGCGAAGGTCAGCGTATGGAGATGTGCGGCATGGATCAGCGGCACCCATTCCCACTCGTCCCAATACGGCACGTCGACGCCGCGTAGCAGCACGAGCGAGATTATTGGAAAGACCGCGAGCGCTGCGACGACGGCCGGCACTCCGCCGACGATCCGGTTTCGCATGCGCGACCATTCGAACTTCGTTGAACGGAGTCCCCGTCGCAGGGAGCGCACGCGAGGGGGCGCGAACCGAGCCTGGTGCTCGCATACGTGACCGGCGCAGCCGGATTTCTCGGCTCGCATCTCTCCGACCGGCTGCTGCGCGACGGTTGGGATGTCGCGGGAATCGACAACTTCGCCACCGGTGACGAGCGCAACCTGATCGATGCGCGCGCGAGCGAGCGGTTCCGTTTCGTGCGTGCGGACGTCTCCGAGCCATGGGCCGGCTGGGTCGCGGAGCTGCCCTCGCCGCTGCGCCGCCCCGATGTCGTGTTCCATCTTGCCTCGCCGGCGTCGCCGGTACACTACGAGCGACTCGCGCTGGAGACGATGGCAGTCAACGGCCTGGGCACGATGTACGCCGCGAGCTTCGTGCACTCCGCCGGCGGCGCATTGCTCTATGCGTCGACGAGCGAAAGCTACGGCGACCCACTGGAGCATCCCCAGCGCGAGACGTACTGGGGCAATGTCAACCCGGTCGGCATCCGTTCGTGCTACGACGAGTCGAAGCGTTTCGGCGAGGCGTACGTCACGACGGCGGTGCGCAAACTCGGCATCGACGCACGAATCGTGCGCATCTTCAATACCTACGGGCCACGAATGCAGGCCGGTGACGGGCGCGTGATTCCGAACTTCTGCGTCTCCGCGCTCCGTGGCGAACCCCTCACGGTGTACGGTAACGGATCGCAGACGCGGAGCTTCTGCTACGTTGACGACCTCATTGAAGGAATCGTCCGCCTAGGAACGCGCCCCGGTCTCGCGGGACGCGTGGTGAACATCGGCAATCCCGAGGAATATACGATCCGCCAGCTCGCGGAGGTAACCGCACGTCTCGCGGGCGTTGAGCTGCGCACGGAAGACCGACCGCTTCCGCCGGACGATCCTGCGCGCCGGCGTCCCGACATCCGGCTCGCGCGGACGCTCCTCGATTGGGAGTCGAGCATATCGCTCGAGGCCGGGCTGGCGCGTACGCTAAACTTTTTCCGAACGGTCGCGCAGCAATAACCCGGCGTCAGCCGAGAGGATGCGGTGGCGCACGCCGCCAAACCGCGACGACCGTCTTTCCGACGCGGCCGAACGTCAACCGGTCGAGGATCTGTGAGGCGCGCACGATGACGTTGTCCCAAAATGCGATCTGCGCGGCGCTTGGGCTCGACGCTCGTAAGACGAGCTTGTTCGCGGCGGACGCGAGCAGGCCCGCGCTGTCTAGGTAGAACGCTTCGACCAGCTCGAGGCCGGGTGCGGCAACGTCGAGAAGCGAACGCCGCGAATACCGGCGATAGTGACCGATCGCAGTGTCGAACGGCGAGTACAGCCACTGATGCGCGGGCGCAAGGACGATGAGGTGACCGCCGGGCTCAAGCCGCGCCTGCGCAGCGTGTATCTCTGCGGAATCGTCTTCGATGTGCTCGAGAACGTCAATGTAGATGATCGTGTCGACGCAATGGATCGAACGTCGCTCGAGCGTCCCGCATTCGACGGTTACGTTCCGTGGCAGATCACCCACTGCGACGGCCGCTCGAAGCTGCTCGGTCATCACTGGATCGGGCTCGATGCATTCCCATAATAATGGGCTGCCGTCGTTCATGAAGGCGGTGTTGCTGCCAAGCCCGGCGCCCACTTCGATAACCCTCGTCCCTATGTAGCTTCGAATCCGAGAGCTCCAATAACGCTTCCAACGAACGGCATTTGCGAACAGCGCTAACTCCGAACCGACATACGGCTGTGCTTCAGCCAACGTGCACCTCGGGGGCTCCCACTGCAATCACCTTGCGCCGTTCGATGAAGCGCTCAGCGTCAGAGGCCGGCACCGTGAGGACGCCGGAACGCGCGCTGAGCGCTAGAAACGAGGCGATCATCGAGAGCGTCAATGCTTGCACTAATATGATCCCGAGTATGCCTCCCGCAGTCGTCGCCCAGCCAGGTATCGCAAAATTCGTGAAAATTCTGATCGCGACCACGCCGGCGAGCCCGAGTGCCGCGGCCATGGAGAGCACGATCGAAGTTAGCAGCATGCGAACGAAGACCGCCTCGCTGTAGACGGAGATTGCGCTCAACCCCAGCGTGACGAGCATGACGAGGTTCATCGACGAGCGCCCAGCGATACGCGTACCACGTGAGGTCGGTATACGGCGAAGCGGAATGCGCGCCTTCACCAGGGACGCCGCGAAGTGGTTCCAGGTCTCCGGCGTGTGAATCAATTTCCGCACGGCAGAAATGGGGAGAAGCGAGAAGTTCCCAAAATCGATCGTCTGCCCGGACAAGAAACGGAACAGAAGCTTGTACATTGCGTAGTAGAGGCGAAACGCGATTCCTTCCGATCGCCGGTGGCGCTGCGCTACGTACACCAACCCCGCCCGTCCAGCATCGTCGTGCAAGTTACAGTCTACTAGGCGCACCGCTTCTTCCGGACGATCTTCCCCGTCCGAGTCCATGACGAGCACGTGGCTGTACCCCCCAGACGAAACCGCTGCGGCCAGCCCGATCGCAATCGCGCGCTGGTGCCCGACGTTTGTGATGAGATGCAGCAACTCGACCGACTCGATCACGCCGAGCGGGCCGAGCCGTGCGATGGCTGCTCCGTCAATGACATTCGTCGAACCGTCGTCCACCGCGAGGATCGTGACCTTTGAGACAATCCCCACGAGGGCGCGATCCAACATCGGTACGAGCGCAAGGAACGACTCCCAGTCGTCGTAAACCGGAACGACAATTGCAAGTCTCATCCCGTTCGAGGCGGCAAGCACGTCGCGCGCCCTATCCGTCATTGCGACCTGCGCATCCGGAAAATGCGGACTCCGCCGACGTCCTCAGCCAGGACGTACCGCGTACGAACGAACGAGGCGAGCGCGGCGAAGCTATCGATTCCTTGCGCCACATTGTTCGTGTATCCGAAAGAGCCCGGCGCAACGGCGTCGACAATGAGCGGCGGCGGGTGGGAGGCGAGGTCGTTCATGAAGCGATCGCGGAAGTACGATTGTAGCGGCCCGGGCTCGATCTGGTGATGCGTGTGCGCATCGCGCGTCGCCATGATCGTACCGGTCTCAACATAGTACTGCGGCATCCAGCCCCACACCGCGACCGATGCGCCGCGCGGTACATACCGCTCCATCGCTATGGAGACGGGGTTCTGCGGCCAATGCGCGCTGACCGGGAGATCTTTCATGAAGAAGTCGGGAGTCAGGGCCAGTTGCCGCAGTGCCGGTACTACAAAGAGAACGACGTACGCGGCATGCAGAGCCACCCGGCTGCGGCCAGCCGGCACCGCAGTCTCGACCGCCCCGAGCAGATTGGCCGTGCACCACGCGATCGGGACGACGGAGAGCAGTAGATAGTGCGGAAAGCCGCGATGCGCCTCGTAGATGGCGAACACCGCGGCGGCGAGCAGCGCAATCGACGAGAGGGCGGCGACTCGAGCAGCGGGACCAATGCGTACTCGCCGCGCGACCAGAATCGTCACGCCCGCGACCGCGACCACGAGCGCGCTCGTGAGGAATGTCGCGTACTGCGCTATCCCGCCGAAGAAAAAGCCGATTCCGACGCGCCCCTTTGCGTCGACGTACGCGGCCGCGAAGCGCAGGTAGGACGTCACGAAGTCGTTCCATTCACCTGTCGCGACGACCGCGCCCAGGATGATGACGAACGGGAGCGCCATGCCGGCGAAGACAGCCACTGCCTCGTTCCGGGAACGCGCGCCAGGCGTGCTGCGTGTCAGCATGATCGCAGCGACGGCGTACAAGAATACGATGAGCGCGATTGGGATGGCTTGGAGCTTGGCAAATCCGGTGCAGCCGATGCAGAGCCCAGCTACCGCCGCCGCCCAGACCCGCCGCTGCGCGGTCCCGCGACTCCCTGCGATGTAGGCGGCGCACGCGAGCGCGACGGTCGTGAGGAAAATCGGCAGATGCTCGCTGGAGTAGTGCACGAAGTCGAGGTCGCGGACGAAGGCGAACATCACGACCGGCGGGACAAGCGAGAGCCGCGCGATGCGCGCGTCGAACGTCCACCGTATTGCGAAATACAGGGCGCACAGCGCGCCGGCGATCATCAGGAGACCGATCACGCGCGCGGAGAAGAAATCGATGTGGGCGCCGACCAGGGCGGCCAGGGCGAGCACGTCCGAGTTTAGCGGCCCGCTCGTCGTTCCGTCGAACCCGCGCCACGGGACGAGGTCGATGGTCGCCTTGAGGGCATTTGCGACCATCTGGCCTTCGTCGGCGTTCAGCGGATTCGGCGAGATGAAAACCGGCCACCGCCAGGCAAACAGTACGACGGTCATCGTGAGGCAGTACACGATGTCGACCGCGCCTTCTGACAGCCGGGCGGACGGCCTCGGCCAGACCGCGAGCGCAATGTACGCGGCCAATATGATGAGCGCACTGGCGAAGAACGATACGGGATGCTGTCCAACCCAGACCAGCAACGGTGTCAAACCGGCCGTCAGATTCGCGTCGTCGTACGGGTGATCTCGTTCTCGTAGACGGTTGCCACTGTCGGCTGATGGCGGGCGAGCTTGACCCGGCCGATCCCGAGGTAGCGTAGTCCCGCGGAGCGGACTTTCTCCGGATCGTAGATGTTGCGGCCGTCGATGATGAGATCGCCGCGCATCGCTTCAGCGCAGCGCGCGAAGTCGAGCGTGCGGAATTCGTTCCACTCTGTCGCCAGCAGCACGGCGTCGGCGCCGGCGATCGCTTCATACATGTCGTCGTGGAAGGCGATCACCGTACCGACCTCGGCCTGGGCGACGCCGTTCGCGACCGGATCGTGGGCGCGGATCGACGCTCCGCGATCGAGAAGCCGCTGAATGATCGCGAGCGCCGGCGCGTCGCGGATGTCGTCGGTGTTCGGCTTGAACGCGAGGCCGAGCACCGCGACGACCAGGCCCTTCAGCCCACCGAGCTCGCGCTCGAACTTCATCACCGTGCGTTCTACCTGACGGCGGTTGACCAATTCGACCGCGTGCAGCAACGGCGCCGGATAATCGCGCTCGACCGCGAGCTGTTCGAGGGCGCGCACGTCTTTCGGGAAGCACGAGCCGCCGTACCCGATCCCCGGGTTGAGGAACTTCGTGCCGATGCGCTGGTCGTAGCCGATTCCCGTGCAGACGGCGCGAACGTCGACGTCGAGCAGCTCGCAGATGTTGGCGATCTCGTTGATGAACGAGATCTTGGTGGCGAGGAAGGCGTTCGCCGCGTACTTGATCATCTCCGAGGTCCGCACGTCGGTGACAACGATCGGCGCATCGAGCGGCGCGTAGAGGTCGCGCATCACGCGCTCGGCCTCGGCGTCGTTCGTTCCGATCACCACGCGGTCGGGTTTGAGGAAGTCGGCCACGGCCGACCCCTCCCGCAGAAATTCCGGATTGCTCACGACGCTGACCGGATGCGCGACCGCCGCGTGCTCGCGGATGATCGACGACACCATCTCGCCGGTCTCGACCGGGACGGTCGACTTGGAGACGACGATCTTTGGCCCGTTGAGGGCCAGGCCGATCTCGCGCGCCACCGCGCGAACCGCGCCGAGGTCAGCGTGTCCGTCCACGCGCATCGGCGTTCCGACGGCGATGAAGATGATCTCGTTGTCGCGGATCGCCTGCGCGGTATCGGTCGTGAACGACAATCGCCGCGCCTGAACGTTGCGGCTCATCATCTCCGCCAGCGACGGCTCGAAGAAGGGCGGCTCCCCTCCCTCGAGCGACGCGATCTTGGCGGCGTCGACGTCGACACACACAACGCTGTTCCCCAGCTCGGCAAAGCACGTGGCCGTCACCAGGCCGACGTACCCGGCGCCGACGATTGCGATTCGTTTCATCCTGGGCTTCTTCGCGCTGGCTCCGCCTCCGCTCCTCGGCGGTCCCCGCCGAGTGAGACGCCGCAGGCCGCCAGCGCCAGCGTGTGCCCTATAGCGATCGTTTGAAGGAGATCGGCGGCGGTCCGGTGGCGCACGACCACCGCCGCGATCTCGGCCACGGCCACGCAGGCGAGCGGGATCACGAAGCGCATCCGGCCGCGCGCGATATTGTACGTGGCCGTGATGTTGGCGAGCGAGATCGCCGAGATCGCGTAGACATACGGCAGCAGCAGCGGGGCACCGGCGGCGAAGGAACGGCCGGCGATCGTCGTGATGACGAACCGGGGGAAGAGCGCAAAGAACCCGATCGCGCCGACGCAGATCACCGCGCCGACGCCCAGTGCTTGCAGGTACAGCCAGCGGGTGCGCTCGCCGCGCGCCATGCGCCCGGCCGCTTGCGGCAGCAGCACGATCGGTACGAAGGCCGTCACCGCGTACAGCGCGCGACTGGCAAGCGCCGCCGCGCCGTACAGCCCCACCGTATGCGCGTCGAGATAGCGCTTCGCCAGCACGACGTCGTAGAGCAGCAGCACGTTGAGCGCGAACACCGCGAGCGCGACCCCGATGGACGTACGCACCACGGTGCGCAAGGAGAACGGCACGGCGACGCCGCGCCGGTGCGGCAACGCCGCGAGAAACGTGTACGCCGTCGCAGTCGCAAAACCGATGGCCATCCCGGCGACCGCGCCGCGCACGCCGGCGACGAACCCGAGCAGCGGCGCGAACACCGCTTTCGCCAGGTTCTCCACCACGTTCGAGAGCGCGAACGGCCCGAACGCCGACGTTCCCTGGAGCACGCCGCGCAAGAACGGCAGCGAGAGCGCGCCGAACAGCGCGAAGCCCGCGAAGGTCACCAGCAGCGGATCGGAGACGTGCAGAAACTGCGCGAGCGGGACCGAGGCTGCCACCAGCGCGATCCCGGCGATGCCGGCGACCGTGAACGTGACGCGATCGACGGCGTGAACGAGGCCGGCAAGCCGGTCGGGTTCGAGCGAGAAGTCGCTAGCGAGCTTGGCCACGACCATCTGTGCGATCAGCGCGGGCGCCTGCAAGATCAAGACGACCGCGACGAGCGACGAGAACGTCCCGTAGGCCTCGACGCCGAGCGTGCGGCTCACCAGCGCGTAGAAGACGTAGCCGAGGACGTTCGCCGCCATCAGCCCGACGAACGTGATCCCCGCGTGCGTGGCGATTTGCGAGCGCGCGGCCGGTGTGGCGGTTTCGAGTACCGCTTCGGAAGCACCGTCCATCAGAGCCTCAACCCGAAGTCCTCGGCGTCGATCGTCAAGTTCGGGTTGTAGTAGGGGTCACGCACCGCCCAGGCCGGCCACCGGGTCCGAATCGCTTCGACCTCTTCCATCGCTCGAGCCACCTTCGCCGGCGTGTCGTCGGTTCCGCGGCTCTTCGATTCGTGATGGAAGAGGTGCGCGCGCGCGGCGAACACGTTGCGGTATCCCGCACGGCGCAGCTTGAGGCACAGATCGACGTCGTTGTACGAGACGGCGAGCGACTCATCGAAGCCGCCGACTTCCCAATACTTGCGCGTCTCGACCATCAGACACGCGCCGGTGACGGCCAAATAGTTCGTGTCGAGCTGCAGCGCGCCGTGATATCCCGAGGAGGTGCCGGGCAGGAAACGGTGCGCGTGCCCGGCGAGGCCGAGAATCCCGAGCACGACGCCGGCGTGCTGGACCGTTCCGTCACCGTACAGCAGCAGGGCACCGACGGCGCCGATCTGGGCGCGCCGGGCTTGACCGAGCATCGCCTCCATCCAATCGGGCGAGAGCACTTCCGTGTCGTTGTTCAACAGGACGACGAACGGCGTCTCCGCAGCCCGCACGCCTTCGTTGTTGAGCCGCGAAAAATTGAACGGCGCAGGGTCGCGCAGCACGCGGAACCGTCCGGGGCGCGCGTTTTCCCAATGCGCCAGCAGCTCCGCGGTTTGAGTCTCGCGGCTGCCGTTGTCGACCACCAGCACCTCGAAGTTCGGGTAGGCGGTGCGCTCGAACAGCGCGCTGATGCACGGTCCCAGCAGATCGGCCCGATCGCGAGTGGGGATGATGACGCACACCCGCTCGTCGCCGGGAACCGCGAAGAGCACGTCGACCCCAGCCTCCGTGTGCTCCAGCGTCGCGGCCTCGCCGCGCCGGCGCAGCGCGACCTCGACGGCCAACTCCTGATCGGCGCGGTGAACGATGCTGCGCTCGTACCGATGGCAGAGGATCTGCGCGATGTGCACGACCCGCTCCGTCCGTTCGGTGACCCGCAGCAGCGCTTCGTACCAGGACGCGCTCTCGAAGACGTCGCGCACGCCGCCGGCCGCTTCGAGCAGCGCACGGCGGATCACGCACAAGCCGCCGACGTAGTCGCGGTTGAGCAGCGTCTCCGGCGACCAGTCGGGTTTGAACCACGGGTCGTGCGGAACGCCGCTCTCACCGATGCGATCCTCGTCGCAATACACGACGTCCGCATCACCTTGCAGCGCCAGAGCGAATTCGAAGAGCGCGTGCGGCTCGAGCCGGTCGTGCATCTCGAGCGCCCCGACGACGTCGGCGTCACCGAACCGGTTGCCGCCCGGCGGCACCAGCACGATGCGCGCATCTTCGCTCGCCGTCACCCGCAGCTCGTCGGCGTTCGCCGCGTCCGGCCCGTCGTCGACCAGCACCTGCGCGGTCCATTGCTCGTATACCTGATCGCGTAGCGAGCGCAGCGCCGCGCGCGCGCCGTCGGTCGCGTCGCCGCGCGCGTCGATCACGATGCCGAACGCGACCTGCTTGGGAAAGAACCGCGCCATCGCGCGCATCCGCTCGACGTCCTCGAAGCGCAGGCGGTGATGTTCGCGGAAGAGCTGGTACGGATCGCCGAGCGCCGCCATCTCGACGGCACGGTCCTCGGTCGACGACAGTCCGACCGGATCCGCTTCCGGGCCGACGCCGAACCGCCGCTTCGCCGCGAACCACGCATCGCGCAGCCGCCAGAACCGGCTGACGCGCATCGCCTCGATCGTGCGGCGCTGCCGCTGCACGAGCGGATACAAATACGCGACCTGAGCGAGCAGCGCGTCGCGCGAACGCCCGTCCTCGAGCGCGGCGAGCGCGTCGACCGCCTCCGACGTCCGCGCCGCGACACGATGCCAGCCGCCGCGGGTCTCCAAATAGGCCGCGCCGCCCCGCGCGAGCTGCGCGAGCGCGTCGTCGCCGGGGAGCGCGCGCACCGTTTCGGTCCAGCTGTCGGCGGCGACGACGATGCCGCCGCCGGTCTCGCGCACCAGCGACGCCGCACCGGGCGCGCCCTCGGCGGCGAGAACCGGCTTGCCGTAGGCCCACGCCTCGGCGACTTCCGGCACGAAGCCGAGGCCGGCGCCCACGATCGCGACGGCACGCGCGTGGGCGAAGAGCGCGGGACGGTCGCGTTCGACGGTCTCGCTGAGCGCGATCACCGGAGTATCGCCGGCGCTCAACTCCGCGCGCACGAGCGGGTCGTCGCCGCACAGCAGCACGTACGGACGGCCGTGCGTCATCCGGCGTACTCCGTCGGCCGCCGCCTCGCTCGGCGGCACGTGGTCGACTCCCAAGCCGACGATCCGGGTGCGCGCGCGCGCCGCCGTGCCGAAGATCTCGGCCAGCAATGCGGCTTCGGCGTCGGTGCTGCACAGCACCATGCGCGCGCGGCCGATCGCCTCGGCAACGTCGGGGAGCCGCGCCGCCGGGCCGTCGTCGAGCAACGGGACGAGGATCGCGTGCTCGGCGACGTCCCCGAACGCGCGCACGGTGGTGGGAACGCTCAGATCGAGGAACAGGAACGTGTCGTAGCGCTGCGCCGCGGCCCGCACGTGGGCCAGCAGGTCGGGGCTGCGCAGACGTTCGTCGAGCAGAGCGCGCGTTCGCGTGCTGCCGTCGCCGCCGCGCGCGGCGAGCAGCGCATCCGCATACGCGACCCGGTCGGGCGCTTCGACCCGGAAGCGCAGCACCGGGAACGGTTCGGTGTGATCGGTGCCGGGATAGAAGTGGTTGGCGTCGGGAGCGTCCTCCGTCGCGGTCGTGGAGAGGACTTCAAGGTCCATCCCGTCGAGCGCGAGATGCGTCGCGAACGCGAACGCGAACCGCTCCTTGCGACCGCGCAGTTCGCGTCCGAAGAACGGGGCGACCAGCGCGACGCGTTGCCGTGGCGTCCCTCTCATCGCGACGCAGCCGCCGAGGCTGCAGGCGGCGCATACGCTTCCGCGCGACGCCGTTCGAACAGCCGGCGCGCGGCGATCTCGGCGACCGCGACGCCGGTCACCAGCCAGTACGCCGTCGCGACCTTCGGAAAAAAGAACATGTCGTCGAACGACTGGTGCGCCGCGAGCGCGACGGTCGCGCCGAGGGCGCCGACGACCAGCGGACGGCGGACCGCGCTGCGCGCGAGCGTCCAAATCGTCGCGGCGAAGAGCGCCAGCGTGGCGATCAGTCCCACCACGCCGGTCTCGGCCAAGCTCTGCAGGTAGAGGTTGTTCGCGTGCGTGCGCACGCCGTTCAGGCCGACCTGGGCGAGATCGAGCTCGTAGTTTCCGGCGCCGACGCCGGTCACCGGCGACGTTCGCCAAAGCGCGACTGCCGCGTGCCACAGCTGCGAGCGGTTCGCCAGGTGGTCCGCCGACTGCGTCGTCTGATCGAGCGTGAAGTACCCCGCGGGAACGCCCGCGCGCAGCGCCAGCACGACGCCCAGCACGAGAACCGCCGCGACCGCACCGGCATAGCGCCAGGCGAAGTGCCGCGGCGGGCGCAGGACGATGAGCACGACGGCGATCCCGATCGCGACGCCCACGATGCCGGCGCGCGAGATCGTCAAGATGTCGGTCAGCGCCGCCAGCGCGACGACCGCGGTCAGCCAGCGGTCGCGGTGCACGAGCAGTCGCGCCACGAGCACCGGCAGCGCGACGTCGAGATAGCCGGCCAACTGATTCGGCCCTTCGAGCGCGCCGGCGATGCGCGGAAACACGAACTCCTGGCCGTGCAGAAAGATCCCGCTGTGCGCGCCTATCGCGTATTCGGCGAGCGCCGAGCAGCAGACCAGTACGACGGCGATTTCCAGCGTGCGCCAGAACGGCCTATCGTCGGGATCCGTCGCGAACGCCGCGACCGCACCGGCGAACAGCAGCAGATACTCACCGTCCTTGAAGGCTTCGCGCACGACCGCCCCCAGATGTTCGGCGTGCAGCGCGCTCAAGCCGATCGCCGCGAGCGTCGCGAGGAACGCGGTCAACATGACGCGGACCGGAAACGTGCGAAACGCCGCGAGGTCGGGGCGCGAGAACGGGAGCACCGCCAGCAGCCCGATCAGCCCGGCCTTCAACGTGGTGATCGTCGTCGGGCCGACGTAGCGCGCCAGATCGAACGGGGCGAGCACGAGCAGCGCCGCGACGCCGAGTGCCGGGCGGCGACGGGCGAGCAAGGCGACGCCGACGGCGCACAGCAGGTACACGAACGCGCTCGGCAGATCGACGGGAAGGTGCGTTTCGTGCCGGAGCTCGACGGTGAGAGGGTGGAACGTCACGGCAGCGGGACGAGATCTCGCGGTCGCCTGCGCAAGAGGAGCGTGATCGCCATCTGCAGTTCCTCGGAGTCGACCAAGCGCGCGAGCCCCAGGAACACGAATGCGCCGAACAGCAGGTGCTCGCCGAGATTCGTCACGCGCGCGATCGTGTTCGGCTCGGGCGGCGTGCGGGTGACCTGCACCGCGGCCAGCGCGAACGCCATCACCGCCGAACACGCGCCGACCTTCAGCAGCGAGATGACGATCTGGCGCAGGTGGAAGCCGCCCAAAACACGCGACGCGACGATGACGTACGCGACGGTCTGCAGCGTTTGCGAGACGGCGTTGGCGAGCAGCAGCCCGCGCGCGCCGAGCGACGGCAGCCAGGCGATCGAGAGCGCGACGTTGAGCACCACCGTTGCGACGGAGATGCCGATCGCGACCTTGACCGTGCCGCACGCATACAGGGCACGGGTGAGCACGACGTTCGCGGCCAGCGCGACGAGGCCGACCGCGGCGTACGGCAGCAGCTGCGCGCACAGGACCGTCGCTTGCGGCGTGAACGCGCCGCGTTCGAAGAGCGTCTGAACGATCGGCCCGGCAAGCATGCACAGGCCCCAGGCCGAGGGGAGCGTTAGGAAGATGACCATCTGCAGTCCGGTCGCCAAGCTGCGCCGCATCGCGGTGCGGTTCTTGACCGCGAACTGGCCGGCGAAGAGCGGGAAGATCACCGTCGCGATCGCCGTGACGAAGATCTGCTGCGGAAAGCCGACGACCTTGACCGCGAAGTTCATCCCGGCGATGGTCCCCTCGCTCATCCCCGACGCGAAGAAGCGATCGAAGAACAGCGCCAGCTGGCCCGCGGCCGAGCCGATCGCGATCGGCACGAGCACCTGCATGAGCCTCGCCAGACCCGGATGACGCAGATCGACGACGAACCGGAAACGGTGCAGGCCGAAGAACGCGGGCGCCATCGCCAGCAATTGCGCGAACGCTCCGGCCAGCGCGCCGAACACGAGGGCGTACGCGCCGTAGTGCGGCTGCGCGAACCAGACGAATCCGACGACGCACAGGTTCGCCACCAGACCCTGCAGCGCGGCCGCCGCGAAGCGGTGATAGGCGTTGAGCAGCGCGCCGATCACGCCGGCCAGACTGGTCGCGACGATCGTCGGCATCAGCCAGCGCGTCATCATGACCGCGGTCGCGGCGTGTCCGTGCGGGAAGCGAGCGATCAGCGGCACGTACCACGGCGCGAGCAGCGCGCCGAGCGCGGCACACGCGCTCAGCACGACGACGATCGTGACGATCACCGACGAGGCGAGATTCCACGCTTCGTCTTCTCGGTCGGTGTTGACGTAGTCGCTGAAGAGCGGCACGAGCGCCGTGACGAGCGCGCCGTTGAACACGCCGAAGAGGATGACCGGAACGATCGAAGCGGCCAGAAACGCGTCGAGCTCCCACGACGTCCCGTAGAACTTCGCGTACACGACTTCGCGCACGAAGCCGAGGATCGTCGAGGCGAGCGTCGCGGCCATCACCAGGACCGTCGACCGGGCGATCCGCCGCGGGGTCCGGCCTTCCGCCACGACGGTCAGCCGTCGCGGGCTAATGCGCGCCGACCCCTCGCAGCACGGCCGGGATCGTCTTGGCGACGATCGCGAGGTCGTACCACGGCGACCACGCGTCGATGTAGGCGTTGTCGAGCGCCATCCACTCCTCGAACGAGAGGTGGGAACGGCCGGAGATCTGCCACAGGCACGTCACGCCCGGCTTCACGACCAGCCGCCGCAGGGCGTACGCGTCGTAGTGGGCGACCTCTTCGGGGAGCGGCGGGCGCGGACCGACGAGGGCCATCTCGCCGAAGAGCACGTTGACGAAGTTGGGCAGCTCGTCGATCGAGGTGCGACGCAGGAAGGCGCCCAGCACGTGCAGCCGCGGATCGTCGCGCATCTTGAAGACCGGACCGTCGGCCTCGTTGAACTTGCGCAACTCCGGCAGCATCTGGTGCGCGCCGCGGACCATCGTGCGCAGCTTCCACATCCGGAAGCGCCGCCCGCCCAGACCGACCCGGTCCTGGCGGTACACGGGGTTCCCCCGGGTGACGATGACGATGCCGACGATGGCGAGCGCCACGACGGGGAACGTGACCACGAGGATCGTCGCGGCGAACGCGACGTCGATCGCGCGCTTCGCGAGGGCGTACCAGCCCGGACGGCGGGGAGCCGCGGGGAACGGAACGCCGACCGGCAGTTCCGCCAGATGGCTCCGCGGACCCGAACGAAGCTCGGCGACGCTCATCGCGGCACCAGGCTCAAAATCGCCTCGATGCGCTCGCCCACGTGGCCGAGACCGTCGATCGTGCCGAGCGATCCGCCCGGGGCGGAGCCGAACTCGAGGTACGGAACGTACTCGCGCGTGTGGTCAGTCCCCGGCTGGGTCGGGTCGCAGCCGTGGTCGGCGGTGAACATGAGCCCATCGCCGGGCCGGATGCGCGCCAGGATCTCCGGCAGCCGCGCGTCGAGCCGCGCGAGCGCATCGCCGTACCCGCGCACGTCGCGCCGGTGACCGTACTTGGTATCGAAGTCGTTGAGGTTGACGAACACCAGCCCGTGATCCATGGCATCGGCCAATTCGAGCGCGCGGTCGATCGCCTCGCCGTTGTCGGCGACACGTACGGACGACGCGATACCATGACCGCTGTAGATGTCACAGATCTTCCCTACTGCGTGCACGGGTACACCGGCCGATTCGAGCCGGTCCAGCACGGTCGGCGGCGGCGGGATGGCATAGTCGCGCCGATTGGGCGTGCGGGTGTAGTTGCCGGGCGTCCCGGTGAAGGGGCGCGCGATGACGCGGTTCACTTCATGAGGCGGGACGAGCATCGCGCGCGCGCGCTCGCACCAGTCGTAGAGGGTCGCGAGCGGAACGGTCGCCTCGTGCGCGGCGACCTGGAACACCGAGTCGGCCGACGTATAGAGGATGGGCCGGCCGGTGCGCTGGTGCTCCTCGCCGAGCTCGGCGATGATCTCGGTCCCCGACGCCGTCGTGTTGCCCAGCGGCGGCTGCCCGACGATCGCGGTGAACGCCTCGACCACCTCGGGCGGAAAGCCGTCGGGGTAGGTCGGAAACGGGACCTCGGTAATCACACCCACCATCTCCCAATGGCCGGTGATGGTATCCTTGCCCTTTGAGCGTTCTCTAAGGCGGCCGACTGCAGCGAGCGGTGATGCCGGCGGGTCGAGCCCGCGCACCGCGGTGATCCCGCCGAGGCCGAGCCGCTCGAAATTGGGCAGACGAAGGCCACCCAAACGCTGTGCGACGTTCCCGATCGTGTTCGCGTTTGACCCGTCGTGGTACGCGTTCGCATCAGGGAGGGCACCGACGCCGGCGGAGTCCATGACAAAAGCAAGAATGCGCGGCATGCCGTCTCGGCCGGTTCCATCCGGCGCAGGACCGTGCCTTCCGCAGCGCGCAACGCGTGATGGCCCTCATGCGATTGCTTCTCTTTTTTTCGATGGCTTGGTTTTTGCTTGCCGGTACGACGGCGGCCATCGCGGCATCGCCGGACGCCAGCCTCGACATCACCGCCAAGAACGTCGACTTCTTCTACAACCGGTTCATCGTCACCGCGGACGGCGACGTTCGCCTGCGCCTCTCCGACGGGACAACCGTCAGCGGCCAGACCTTCACGATGGACTTGAAGCTCAACCGGTTCTTGGTCGCCGGCGACGTGCACGTCGACGGGCCGGGGATCCACCAGACCGGGGCGGCGCTTGCCGGCTATCCCGATCTGGACCGGATCTTCTTCCTCCCGGCCGCCGGAACGCCCGAGCGCTACACGTATTTCGGCGGCGACTGGAGCAATCCGCACGCCGGACGCGAGCAGCCCGGCGACGCCTTCAACTTTCCGGACCTGACCGCCGAGCGGCCGTACATCGTCGCATCGGGCGTGCGCATCGTGCCGAAGACCAACGCGCTCTTCACGTTTCCGCGCGTCTACACGGCCGGCGTCTATCTGCCGCTGCCGCGCTACGTCGTCACGTTCTCGGCCAACCCGCACTACTTCGAGAACGGGTTCGCCGGCGGGCGGGCCGACATCGCGCTGCCGTTCAACGGTTCCGAACACAGCCTCACCGCGCTGCACCTGCGCAACGATCAGTTCAACGGCACGTACCTCGCGCTCGACCAGCACTTCGTCTGGGACCACGACTACATCGTCGCGGCGGTCGACCCGCTCACGCAAGAGCAACGCCAGTACAACCTGATCGGCTACAAGCGCTTCTCGCAGAAGCTCGAGACCCGCGTGTTCCTGCAAGAGTCCGCGGCGCAGGCCGGCATCATCAACCGGCCGGACAACGCCGCGGCGTTCGGCGAGATCAACGTCAACGCCGGCCTGCGTCATTCCGGCCTCTCGTACATCCAGGACAACTACTGGCAGTATCTGCTGGGCTTCAAGCCCGGTCCCAATGACGCCGTACCGACGGGCAGCTACGATCCGCGTTGGCGCGAACACCCGATGAGCCAGCAGCTCGTGTGGACCGGCTACGAAAACCGCGTGACCAAGGCGACGCCGCTCCTCTTCAGGCTGCGCAGCTCGATCGGGCTCGCGCACGACGTCTACGGTGAGGGCGGCTATCCCAACGAGCAGCCCGGACCGCCGACCACGAGCTTCCACGCGCTCGGCGCGACGCTGTACACGCCGCCGCTCAAGCTCGGCGCGTTCGGGATCACGGCCCAGTACGACCGCCAGAAAATGTGGTTCAACCTGCCGCACCAGGTCGATCAAACCGACTCGCGCGTGACGCTCTCGCGCCAGTTCGCGAGGCAGCACGTCAACGCGTACGTCGCGTACGAGATTCGCAACACCGCCGACTACTGGGGCGACCAGCAGCTGGCCGCGTACCCGGTCGGGACGGCCGGCTGCGGCGACACCTGCATCGACCAGTACGGTACGTTCGGCGGCCAGAACGCCTTCCGCGGGCTGGCGACGTTCCGCGCCCTGACGGCGGCCGCCGTCTATTCGCCCTCGCAGTACTTCACGCTGAACCTGCAGCTCACGCACAATCGGGACTTCCCGCTGCCCGTGCCGGGTATTTACGGACAGGCGCCGTACCTCTTCACCGGGGACCTGCGGGTGCGCATCTCGCGCCAGATCCTGCTCGACCTCACCCGGCAGTATTTCTTCAACTTCGCGGGCCAACGCTGGGCGCCCCAATTCGGGATTCAATTTTCGCCATGATGCGCCGTCTGTATGCTTTCCTCGCCGCCGCGACCATCATTGCGCTCGCCCTCCCGGGCCTCGCGCAAGGCACGCTCGTGCGCTTCACCGGTCAGCTCCTCGACGTGCGCAACGGTTACGTCTACTTCACCACCGGCGACGCGTTCAAACTCGCGCCGAACCCGACGTTCGCGGACTACGACACCGGGAAGCCCACGACTCTGCAACCGCGACCGAAGCTCTTCGCCCGCGCGATCATCGACCCGGCGACCAAACTGGTCGTCCAACTCGATTTGACGACGCGCCGCCTCCCAACCGACACGTCGTACACCGCGGACGTGAAGAGCGCGGTCGCGACCACCGCCACCACGGCCAAGGCACCGGAGATCGTCGGCGTGCCGCTGACCGGGAAAGAGGTCCCGGTCGAGTTCATCGTGACGGTGCCGCCGTCGACTCCCGTCAACTCCGATGTGTACATCAGCACCGACTTCAGCGGCTGGAATCCGCAGGCGATCAAGCTCGACCGCATCGACGGATCGCGCTATCGCGTCGTGCGGCGCCTGCCCTCGGGGACGAAATTCGCCTACCGCGTCACCCGCGGTTCGTGGAACTCGGTCGAGGTCGGACAGGACGGGCTCGAACCGTTGACGCCGCATCTGTTCTTCGTCAAAGAAGTCGACGCGCAGTCGTCCCCGGTCGTCGTGTACGGCTGGTCGGACAACCGCACCAACGGACAGCAAGCCGCGCAGCCCGGCGCGATCCCGACGCCGTTCAATCCGAACCCCTTCGGCGGCGCCGGCCTCGTCCCGCCGCAGCGCGCGACGCCGCCCGGCGGTTTCCCGACGCCGCGTCACACCTAGCACGAATGCGACGCCGGCTCGCGCTGCTCGTCGTCGCGGGGTGCGCTGCGTTCCCCGCCGCCGCGGCCGCGCGCACCAGCGCGACGGTCGACGGCGGTACCATCGTGTTCTTTTCCGACACGCTGGCGCTGATCGCGCGCAACGGCGCGACGATCCGGCTGGCTGACGGCACGCGCGGCGAGGCGGACGCGGCGTACGTCGACCTCAAGAACGATCGCATCGTTCTTGCCGGACACGCGCATATCGCGCGCGGGACCGCGGCGTCGTCCGCCGACGCGATCGCGCTCGAGCTCGGCGGCGAGCGGGTCGACCTGCTCGACGCGGCGACGGGCGTCACGCGCACGACGCGCGCGCTCGGTGCGGGGACGGCGGCGGAGATCGACGCGCAGCGCTTCGCGTTTCCCGACGTCGACGACCGCGGTGCGTTCATCCGTTCGCGTCACGCCACGATCGTCGCGCACGCGAACGTTCGGTTCACGCCGGCTTCGTTCCCGACGTCCGTCGGCGGCGTACCGGTTCCGACGTACCTGCACACCTTCGCGACCTCGGCCGGTTTCGGCGCGACGACGCTGAACGGCGCGACCTTCGACCAGCCGTACGGCCTGACCGGAACGCCGACGTCGCTCACCTCGGTGCACGCGCGCGTCGAAGGGAACAGCGGTGCGCTCGCCCTGCAGGAGCAGCTCGCATCGGGCGACGACGCGTATGCGACGGCCGCGGTCGATGCGCCGCTGCGCGGCTTCAGCTCGGGCGGCGTCACCGCGTACCGGCGACTGAGCCCGCGCTATAACGTCCTGCTCGGCGCGGCGTCCACCTACGGCATCCGCACCGGCGACGCGACGCTGAGCGCCGCGTTCGGCGCCGCCGGCGGGCGGTTGAGCTACCACGTCCAGAGCGGCGGCTTCTCGTCGTTCGACGCGAGCCTGCGCAGCCCCGATTTCGTCCTGCCCGGGCACGCCACGTTTCGCCTCTCGGCCGACACCGGTTTCGACGCGCAACGCGGGGCCGGGCTCTATCCGTACGCGCTGCTGCCCGACGGGCGCCGCTACGGCAGCGTCTGGCGGCACGGCCTCGACGCGTTCCTCGCCTCACCGATCGTGCCGCTGCCGCTCGGCGCGACGCTCTCGCTGACGCTCGAGGGTTCTCGGACGTGGTATGCGTTTCCGCGCCACGTGGACGCCGTGACGGCGAGTGCGAACGCGTCGAAAAGACTCTCGCGCAGCGTCTCGCTGTTCGCCGGCTACACCAATGCGTGGAACGCGCAGGTCTTCCCGAATCAGGAGGCGCTGTTCTACGCGCCGCCGGCGGTGCAGCAGCTCGCTCCGGACGGGACGCCGTACGTCGGCTGGAACGCCTACCGCGGCGCCGCGGTCTCGCGCTACGAGAATTTCGACGTGCAGGTCGCGCCGCCGAACACCAGCACGTCCGTGCGCGTCTCGCTGCGTCACACGAACGACTTCTACCAGTTCGACGGACTCGGCCGGCCGCTGTGGGAGATCCGCGGCGACGTGCGATTCCGGCCGTTCCCGAACGTCGGCCTCGCGTTCGGCCGCACGTACGACTTCGGCTGGGCCGGGCGCCGCTGGACGCCGGGCTGGAGCTTCGCGATCACGCCATGACCACCGCCGTCATCATGGCCGCCGCCGCCGCGACCATCTTCCGCGTCGTTCCGCTCGCCTGCACCGGCGATCGTCTCGCCGTCGCGGGCGGCGGCGTCTTGCGGCTCGCCGACGGCGCGACGTGCGCCGCCGTCGTCCCGGGACGCGCGCTCGGCGTCGCGATCGCCGACGACCGCGCGACGCCGCAGGCGTTGCCGCCGGACGCGCGTCCGGCCGCCGAAATTCCGCGCAGCGCGTACGTGCTCGCGCCGGCCGCGGGAGGGGACGCCGATCAGACGGCACTGGTGAACGTCGAGATCGCCGTGACGGTCCCGCCGCGCACGCCGCCCGGCGACGACATCTACGTCAGCACCGAACGCAGCAACTGGTCGCCGAACGAAGTGCGAATGGATCGCGTCGACGCGCGGCACTTCCGTTTGACGCTGCAGGTGCACCGCGGCGCGAGCGTCGCGTTCCGCATCACGCGCGGTTCGTATGGAACGCTCGAACGCGACGCCAGCCGCGCGCTGCCGCGCGCGCACGTCGCCGCCGGCGAACCGAACGGCCGGGTCGAGGTCGACGTTGCCGCCTGGGCCGACATCGATTAACCCACCCATCACGAAGCCCGAGCGCCGGTCGTTCGGCGTTCGCGAACACGCGGCGCTCAACGCGCTCTGGCTCGGCATCCAGTTCCAGGACGCGGCTATTCTGGCGATCGTCGTTCCGGCGATCCTGCTGCGGCTCGCGCCGCAGTCGCACACCGGGGTGTTGGCTGCGATCGCGACCGTCGTCGCGACGGCGTGGGCGTTCGTCCCGCCGCTCGCCGGCGCGCTCTCGGATCGCGCGCGGCGCCGCGGCGGCGACCGGCGGCGCGAAGTCGCGATCGCACTCGGGCTCGACATCGTCGCGGTCGTCGCGCTGGCATACTCGCACTCGGTCGGCGCGCTCGGGGTCGAGGTCGTCTGCGCCGGAATCGCGATCGCAACGGCGTCGTCGATCTACCAAGCGATGCTCCCCGAAGTCGTCCCGCGCGACGCGTGGGGCGCGTCGGCGGGCGTACGCGGCGCGATGACGCTGATCGGCACCGTCGGCGGCCTCGCTGCCGGAGCGCTGCTGCCGCCGCACGTCGCCTTGTTGGCGATGGCCGGCGCGGTCGCGCTCGTGCTGCCCTCGCTCGCCGCGATCCCGCGCGAGAGCCCGACGCAGCACCGCACCGAACACGCGGTTGTCCGCGACCGTCACGATCTGAACGTCACGGTCGTCGCGCGCGGCTGGATCGTGCTCGGGATGACGCTGCTGAACACCTACATCCTGTACTTCTTCAGCGACATCCTCGGCGTGCGCGACGCGAGTCTGGGCACCGGGATGGTCGCCGGCGCGGCGCTGATCGGCGCGATCGCTTCGAGCGTCGCGGCGGGTTTGCTCTCCGACCGGTTCGATCGCCGGGCGGTCGTCGCGCTCTCCGGCATTCCGATGGTCGCCGCCGCGCTCGGCTTCGCGATCGCGCCCGACCAGCGCTTGATCTTCCTGTACGCCGCGCTGTTCGGCCTCGGCTACGGCGGCGTCTTTTCGGTCGGCTGGGCGCTGGCGCTCGACTCGATACCGGCGCTCGGCGACGTGGGTCGCGACCTCGGCGTCTGGGGCACGCTCTCGAACCTGCCGGGCATCGCCGCACCCGCGCTCGGCGCGTGGATCATCGCGCACGGCGCGACGCCGCGCGACGGCTACCGCACCCTCTTCGCGCTGGCGGCGACGGCGTTCGCGGTCGGCTCGCTCACGGTCTTGCGGGTCGGCGCGCGGCCGGTGTCCTCGACGTGGTCGGTGCTGCTGCTCATCATCGTGACGGCGGTGCGCCAGCCGTGGCTGGCGATTCGCTTTCGCGTGCGGCAATGGGGACGGCTCCCCTTCCGGCGCGGACCGACGCTGCTGATCGCCAACCATCAGCACGAAGACGAGTCGGAGATCGTGGCCGAGCGATCGTTCGCGCAAGGCAGCTGGCGCTCGACGACGCTGACCGCGTCGTCGCGCCGCATGTACGAGCCCGGCTTCTTCGCCTCGCGGCTGAGCGCGTTCGCCTTCATGCGCAACGTCAACGCGGGACCGTTTTTTCTCGCGCTCGGAATGTATCCGCTCGAGAACGAGCTCTCGTCTCGGCCGCTGCGCAGCATCGCGTTCTCGGTGCAGCAGCGCCACGGAGACGCGGACCTGACCGGCATCCTGCGCGGCGACGCGCTGGCCGCCGTGCCGCCGGGCGCCGTGCGGACCGCCGACCTGCTCGAGCCGCGCTTTTTCGCCGCATCGGACGTGCGGGTCAAACTCTCGCACGTCCTCGAACCATATCGCCGCGAATTGCTGACCGAGCTGCGCGCCCAGATCGATTCCGACATCGCGCACATCGTCGATCTCGTCCGGCGCGGCGCGACGTTCTACATCACGCCGGAGGGATTCTACAGCACCGACGGCCGGATGCGTCCGCTCAAGGGAATCGTCGAGCATCTCGCGCCGATCGCCGACGTGTGGTTCGCGGCGATCGCATTCGACCCGTTTCGCGGACGCCGTCTCTCGATGCTCTATCGCGTCGTGCGGCCCGCCGATCCGAACGATCTCGCGACGTCGCTCGCCGCCGCGCGGCCCGTCACCACGAGCGCGCTCTTCGCGACGTGGTTGACGGCCGTCGCCTTACCGTTCGACGCGGACGAGGCGCGCGACGGCGTCACGCGTGCGCGCGACGCGCTGCCGCGCGCGGCGTTCGTCGATCCGGAACTCGCGCGCGACGCCGGGCGCGTCGTGGACGACGCGCTCGCGCGCCTGGTGCGCCGCGGGACGCTGGTCCGCGAGGGCACTCGTTACGCGCTCGGGCCGAACCGGGGCGACCCGCGCTTCCCGGACGTCGCGGACATGGTCGCATACCAGGCGACCTTTCACGCGGAGACACTCGCCGCGCTCCGCGCGCTCGAATCCAGCGTCCCCGCGTAGCGCTCCGGCACCGACCCTGCTGCGGGGTCGAACGGCGGCCGGCGTCAGCGCACGTGGATTCCGATCGGACGAATCAGTTCAACGCCGTCGACGCTGCGCGCGACGATCTGCAGGGTGTAATCGTGCCGCAGCCACGGCGGCAGCCACCACGGCACCGTGTAGGTGAGCGAGAAGCGGCCCGGGCGGTCGGCGTGCATCGCCAGATTGTAGTTGCCGACCCGCGCCTCGACGTACCCGACATTCACCGAGGTGTCGACGCTGCCGTGCACCCGCGACCCGGCCTTGATGTCGGTCGACGAGATCGCCATGTCGTGAATCTGCGGGTACCCGTGCGGCGGCGGGGTCGCTCCGACGTGGCGCAGCTCGTCGGCGACGACCGCGGCGGCAGGCGCAGTTGGCGGAGCGGACGGCACGGCCGGCTCGGGCGAGCTTGCCTGGGCGAGCAGCGCCGCAGCGAGGGCAACGGTGACGAACGGCGAGAACATGAGTGGGTGATCTCTTCCCCACCCAGCGTGATCGTCCGCCGCGGTGACGCGGCAACGCTCAGCATTGTGGTCCCGCTCTACAATGAGGCCGACAACCTCGCAGAGCTGCTCCGGCGCATCCGCACGGTCGTCCGCGGGCTGACGACGGCACCGGCCGCGTGGGAACTGATCTGCGTCGACGACGGGAGCCGGGACGCGACGCTTGCGATCCTCCTCGATGCAGCCGCAGCCGACCCGCACCTGCGGATCATCTCGCTCTCCCGCAACTTCGGTCACCAGATCGCAGCGACGGCCGGACTCGACGCAGCCGGCGGCGACGCGGTCGTGCTGATGGACGGCGATCTTCAAGATCCGCCCGAGTTGATCGAGAACTTTTTGGCGAAGTTCCGCGAGGGATACGACGTCGTCTACGCGACCCGGCGGCGACGGGCGGGCGAAAGCCGGTTCAAGCTGCTGACCGCCGGCATCTTCTACCGCACGATCCGGCGGCTGACGAACGTGTCGATCCCCGTCGATACCGGCGATTTCCGGCTGATGAGCCGGCGTGTCGTGGCGGCCTTGCGCGGCTCGCGCGAACGCCATCGGTTCATTCGCGGCTTGGTTTCGTGGGTCGGCTACCGTCAGACCGGAATCGAATACGACCGCGCCGAGCGCTTCTCGGGCGAATCGAAGTATCCGATCTCGAAGATGCTCAAATTCGCCATCGACGGGATCACCGCGTTCAGCGAGATCCCGCTGCGCCTGGCGACCTGGTTCGGGTTCATCGTGAGCGCCGTGGCGTTCGTCGTCGGCATCTTCGAGATCGGCCTGCGGATCTTCACCGGCTACAACTTGCCGGGCTACACGTCGACGATCTTCGCGATCTTGTTCTTGGGCGGCGTGCAGCTGATCACGATCGGCATCTTGGGCGAATACGTCGGCCGCGTCTACGACGAGATCAAAGGCCGGCCGCTCTACCTCGTCGCGGAGACCGTCGGCAGCGGGCTCGCGTCGCCGGCGGACTCGCTGCCGAGCACGGCGCCCTTCGTCAAGTAGTTGCGCACGTAGTCGGCCACGCCGTCTTCGAGCGACGTCGCCTCGCGGTCCCAACCGGCCGCGCGCAAGCGATCGATCGTGGCGACGGTGCGATACTGATACTTGCCGCGCAGCGTCTCGGGCATCTCGACGTACGCGATGCGCGCCGGACGATCGAGCGCCGCGAACACGGCGCGCGCGAGATCGTTCCACGAACGGTCGCGCCCCGCACCGACGTTGTACAGTCCGCTCGCCGCGCGAGTCTGACCCAAGAATGCGGTGATCGCGGCGGCGTCCTTGACGTAGAGAAAGTCACGCGTCTGCTCGCCGTCGGCGATCCCCCGCCGATAGCTCCTGAACAATTCGATGGCGGGCCGCTCGCCCAGCTGCTCGTACGCTTTCGCCACGACGCTGCGCATCGATCCCTTGTGATCTTCGTTGGGCCCGTACACGTTGAAGTATTTGATCCCGACCGCGCTCGGCAGCAATCCCTCGCGCTGCATCCACAGGTCGAAGAGGTGCTTCGAGTACCCGTACATGTTCAGCGGGCGAAGCTCGTGCGGGTCGAGGTCCTCGCGCATGTCGCTCTCGCGCGCGCCGTACGTCGCCGCGGACGACGCGTACACGAAGCGCGCGTCCCGCGCGAACGCCCAACGTGCGATCTCCTGCGAACGCCGCACGTTGTTCGCGACGAGGTAGGATGCATCGCGTTCCGTCGTCGACGAGCAGGCGCCCAAATGGAAGATTGCCGCGACGTCCCCGAACGCGTCCGGATCTGCCGCGATGCGCGCAAAGAACTCCTCGGCGTCGAGATAGTCGGCGAAGCGCAGCGGGACGAGGTGGCGCCACTTCTCGCTCGTGCCGAGCCGGTCGACAGCGACGACGTCCTCGACGCCTTCCAGGTTCAAGTGTCGGACCAGCGCGCTGCCGATCAGGCCGGCAGCCCCGGTGACGACGACACGCCCGCGCGCGCGACCGCTCATGAGCGCAGGCCGTTCGACGGGGCGACGGCCGGCGCATCCCGCACGATCGTCGCGACCAGCGGTCGAGCCGCGGGCGGGACGTCGCCGAGCGTGAACGCCGCGGCGATCGCCGCCGCGGGCACGCCGTCACCGATGCATTCGGCGAGCACCTCGCCGGCCCGGACCGGCGTTCCCACCCGCGCGATGATGCGGACCCCGGCGAACGGGCCGCCGGCGGCGACCAATTCGCGGGCCAGCTCGCCGATCGCCACCGCGTCGATCCCGGTGACGAACCCGGATCGGTCGGCCGGCGCGCTGGTGCGGCGTCCGTCCACGGCCAAATCGTCGAGCGTCGCGCGGCTGCCGCCTTGGGCTTCGATCATCTGCGCGAAGCGCTCGTAGGCCGCGCCCGAGCCGAGCGCGTCGAGCGCGCGCGGGGCGATCTCCTCTTCCGCGACCCCGCCGACCCGCAGCATCTCGTGGACGACGGCGAAGATCGCTTCCGCAAGGCGGGGATCGCGGTCGTCGCCGCGCAGAAAATCGCGCGCTTCGACCGCCTCGATCCCGGTGCCGACCGCCGCGCCGAGCGGCTCTTCCATGTCGCTCACCAGCGCCGAGGCCCGCCGCCCGAATCGGCCGACCAGTCGAACCAGCGTCTCGGAGAGCTCCAGCGCATCCTCGACCGTCCGCATGAACGCACCGCGACCGGCTTTGACGTCGAAGACGATCGCCTCCGCGCCGCCGGCGATCTTTTTCGAGACGATCGAACTCGCGATCAGTCCGGTCGAGGGCACCGTACCGGTGCGATCGCGCAAGGCGTAGAGCAGCCGGTCAGCCGGAACGAGCCGAGCCGACTGCGCGGCGATGGCGCAGCCGATCGCTTCCACCTGCGCGACGAACGCTGCCGGCTCGAGATCGGTGCGGACGCCCGGGATCGCCTCGAGCTTGTCGAGCGTTCCGCCGGTGTGGCCGAGCGCGCGACCCGAGAGTTTCGCGACCGGAACGCCGCAGGCGGCGACGAGCGGGACCGCGACCAGCGAGACCGTGTCGCCGACGCCGCCCGAGGAATGTTTGTCGACGACCCGCGCGCCGCGTTCGCTCAGGCCGGGATAGGCCAGCACGTCGCCGGAACGCACCATCGCCTCGGTCAGGGCTGCGATCTCGGCGAGATCCATCCCGCGGATCGCCACGGCCATCGCCAGCGCCGCTATCGGGGCATCGTCAATTGCCCCCCCAACGTAGCCCTCGACAATCCGCGTCCACGTCGCGCCTTCCAGCGCCCCTCCGTCCCGCTTGACCTCGAGCGCCCGCCGTAACCAGCCATCTTGCACGACCTGCGGATTCGTTCGGGGTCGTCGCGAAGCCCTGGGCGTGGTGGTCCGTCTGACCGTTGCGGCGCTGGCGCTTGCCGTTGCGCTGGCTTTTCCGGTGCGGTTGTCGGCCGACGTGTGGGCCTATGCTGCCTACGGGGCGCTGGTGACGGACGGCGTCGACCCGTACGCTCGGGCCTATCGCAGCGCCGACGTCGCGCCGTTGCGAGACCCCGTCCTCGACGATGCGCTGCGCGCGTGGGGCGGCTCGCTCCCGCGCGACGTGTACGGCCCCCTCTTCACCTTACCGTGCGCGGCGGTCGTCGCCGCGACGCGGCCGTTCGGGGCGGGCGGCAGCGTGTTCGCGCTCCGGCTGGTGGCCGCGCTCTCGCTGCTGGCGTGCATCGCCCTGGCCGGGCGAACCCGGCCGCGGCTGGCGGCGCTGCTGGCGTACCATCCGGTCGTCCTGTGGAGCGCGGCGGAAGGCCACAACGATACCTGGTGGCTGGCCGTCGTGCTCCTCGCCGATCGCTTTCGCAAGCCGGGCGCCCGGCTCGCCGTCTTGGTCGCGGCGGTCGCGATCAAGGCCGTGGCCGTGGTCGCGCTGATCTGGGCGCTCGCGCGAGACCGCAACGGGCGCACGCGCGCAGCGTTCGTCTTCGCGGCGTTAGCATTCGCCTACAGTCCGCTCGCCTGGTCGGTCTTCGCGCGTGGCCTGGACCACGGGGGCGGACCGCCGCGCGTCTCGCTGCTGCACGCCGGGGCGCTGGCCGCCTACGCCGGATCGCCGCTGCCGCTGCTGATCGCCGCAGCGCTCGCGCTCGCCGCGATCGCCGCGTTCGCTCGCGCCCTGCGCGGCGGGGACCTGGTGGCCGGCGCGGCCCTGCTGGGCTGGACGCTGCTGTCGGCACCGGAGCCCTGGTACGCGACGTGGCTGGTGCCGGTGATCGCCCTGTCCTCGCGAACGCCCGCAGCGCGCGGCTTGCTCGCCGCGAGCGTGACCGGGTTGGCCGGGTATCTCCAAGATCTCGGCGGGGGAACCGCGCTCCACAACCCGGCGTTGCTCGGAGGTATCATGCTCGCCCAATACGCGCTGCCGCTCTTGATTGCAGCGCTGGCCCCTTCGACCGCCCCGCAACCGATGCAGGCACCGCCGACGCCGCCGGCGCCGGCGACCGCGACGCCGTCGCCTGCTGCGACCGCCGCGCCGAGCCCCGCGCCGAGCCCGACGCCGGCGGCCTCGGAATCACCGACCGCGGCGCCGAGCGCGGCGCCGAGCGCGAGCCCGAACCCGTACGCGTACGTCGTCACCCCGTCCGCTCCGCCGAGCGGTGCGCCCAGGATCATCGAGGTGGCGCTGAACGACCGCGTGCTGCACGCCGGCGGCTTGCTGCAGGTGCGCGTCACCACGAGCCCAGACGTCACGACGATGGTCGCGCGGACAATGGGCCACGAGATCGCCGTCCCGCTCTACTCGCCGGGCATCTTTGCCGGCCAGCAGCAGATGCCGACCGGGATCCCGTTCTTCTTGCTCAACCGAACCTATCAGATCGACTTCGTCGCGACGACGGCCGACGGGCGCTCGTCCGTCGCGAGCCTGCCGGTGCGATTCGAGCATTAGACGCCTTCCCAGGCTTCTATAAAGCATACCCGGGGATCATGACGGCGCTTACCAGGCTTGTTAGATAGATTGACAAGCAGTAGTCGCCGATTCGCGTCGGGTCCGCGATATCGATGTTGTCGGAGCGTCGGTCCGGCCGAACGGAAGCAACCTCGGAATGTCCACCAATGTCCTAGTCGCCGACGGCAGCGTCGGACGCCAACCAAACGACCGTGTGCCGTCCCTGCCGCGGGTCGTCCTCGTTCGCGGCGCGCCGAGGTCGGGAACGTCGATCGTCACGGAGCTGCTGAACGAGAGCCCCGAGATCGGGCTGATTTCCGAGTACCGTTCTGATTTGCATGGACATCTATTCCAGGCATTTCTTCCTGCTTCTACGCCGCCGGTTTCACCGCGAAGTCATCCTCGCGGCCAGTGCCTTCGGCTCCACAGGCTGACGCGGGTGAACTCTCCGCGTATCGTGCGAGGTTGCGCGCCGCGTTGACATCGCGGTCGTGGGACGTGTCGCACGACACGCACGTCCAAGTGCGCTCGGTGAGCGTGAGAAACTCGTTCTTCGCGCAGCACGTCGAGCAGAGTTTCGAGGATGGGAACCATCGGTCGGCGACAACGATGGTCGAGCCCGCCATCGCAGCTTTATATTGCAACTGCCGTCGAAACTCGAAGAAACCAACATCGGCAATCGCACGAGAGAGATTCCGATTCGCGAGCATGCCGGCCACGTTCAGATCCTCGATAACCATGGTTCGGTAACGCGTGAGTGAGGTCGTGAGTCGATGCAGTGCGTCCGTGCGAATGTCGGCGACCCGCCGGTGCAATCGTGCGAGCTTGGTTTTCGCCTTGGCACGATTGCGCGAGCCGCGCTGCTTGCGGGAGAGCGAACGAGAAAGCCGTTTGAGCTTTTGTAAATACTTCCTCAATGGCTTGGGAGCGGCTACCTTCGAACCCTCGCTGAGTGTGGCGAGTGCGGTGATCCCAAGATCGACGCCGACAACCGTGTCGTCGATGCGAACGTCGGGTTCGTGCTCCACCTCAATGGCGAAGCTTGCATACCAGGCATCGGCCTCTCGCGAGATCGTTGCCGAGAGGATGCGTCCGGCAAAGCGCACCTCTTCCCGCATCGCCACCCAGCCAATGATCGGAAGATTGACCCGCTTGCCGTTGGTGCGCACGGCATCGGGATGGTGCGTATCTGGGCCGTTGTCGGCCCGGAAGCCGTCGTGGCGACCCTTCGTCTTGAACGTCGGGACCCTCACGCGCTTCCAAGGAAGCTCCTCGCGTCGGTACTTCTTGAGATCCTCGAAGAAGTTGGCGTAGGCGCGGCCAAGGTTCTTGATTCCCTGCTGCGGCGCGTTTTTCGTCACTTCGCGCATCCATGGGAACTGCTCATGCTTAAGCGCGTTGAGTTGCTTGCGCAGCGCGGCCTCCGAGGGCTTCTCGCCGGCGGCGTACTGCCGCCGCCATTCCGCCAGCGCCCAGTTATAGGCGAAACGTGCGACGCCACACGCGCGAGCAAAGTGCGATTCCTGATCTGCTGTTGGAACCAGGCGAATTCGATGTGCAAGCATCATGGGTGCGGCTCGCGCGCCAATGCACGCTCGATGCTGATTGCACGGTTGCGAGCGGAGCGACGGCCGTACAACCGCGCACAAAAGCTCGTGAGGACAGCGATCATGTCCTGAACGAGATCGTCGTTCATCTCCGAGGAGTCCACGACGATGAGGCGTCGGCCGGACGCGGCGAGTGCGGCTTCGAGATACTCCGAACCGAAGCGCGCAAAACGGTCCCGATGTTCGACCACCACTGCACCGATCGTCACATCAGACAATACGCGAAGCAGTTTACGACGTTCGCCGTTCAGGCCGGAACCGACCTCGGCGACTGATTCGACGACATGCAAATCACGCTCGGCGGCGTACTGCGAGAGCCTAGCCAACTGTCGGTCGAGATCGTTGCGCTGATCGTGGCTGCTCACCCGCGCGTAGAGCGCGACTGTGGACGGCTGCTCATCCACGAGCGTATCGACAAGGATCGTCCCGCTCGCCAACTGCCGCCACGGCACCGGCATCGCATCGTCTTTCGCCCAGCGCCAGGCGGTCTTATACGAAATCCCTTGCCGTCGTGCCCACTCGACCAGCTTCACCCTGCCAGGTTAGCATACGAACGTACGTTTGGCAATACCTGGCTCCCTGTCACGGAACAGCTCGGAACCCTCTGGCCGTCTTGGCGCGCGATCTTGAACCGATTTACGCCTACGAGCGGGATCAAATCGCAACGCTCGTGGCGACCGGACGCGTGCACCCGCAACCCGACGGGTCGTTGCGGGTCGGCGAGGCCGAGGGCAACGGCGAAGATTTCTACTGGCGCGGCACGCCGAGCATGCCGAAGTCACATTACCCGACGCGTGCCCGCAGCGCCGCGATCCTCAAAGCCGTCGTCGAGTCGTCGTTGGAAAAGCGCGACGTGCGCATCATCGGCTCGAAGACGCCGGGGGTCCGGAGCGAAGACGAGCGCGACGCGCTGGCCCGTCTCTTTCCGGCGGTGCGGTATCTGTTCGTCGTGCGGAACCCGTACGACACGATCAACTCGAGCATCAACCGGCGCAACCGCGCGCGCCGCAACGTCGACCAGTGGCACATCGACGACGTCGCGTGCGCGATCGAGGAGTACCGCGAGAACATCCGTCACCTGCTGGCGCACGTGGCAAGATACGGTGACGATTGTTTCATCGTGAAATACGAGGACGTCCTCGAGCGCTACGCGGACGTCGTCTGCGGACCCCTTGCCGCGTTCCTCGGCGTCACGCTCGACGCCGCCACGGACGCGATCTGGGCGGAACCCCGGGCCATGGACGTGCTGAGGGCGGACGAGCGGGCACAGGTACTCGCCGCGTTCGGCGACGCGGTCGAAACGTGGCCCCAACGGCTGGTGACCGGATTGGGACGCAGAGGAGCCGCTGCGCTGCGAGATTGCGCCGGCGTCGCCCTGCCCGGCCAAAAATACTGCTACGGGACCGGGGCGGCGGGCCGGTCTTTCCTCGGCCTGGGCTGGCATCAAGCGGAGGAGCCCGGCGTCTGGAGCCGGGAGCACGACGCCGACCTGATCGTGGCGGTCCCGGCCGACGGAACCTACGCCCTCCATGCCGACCTCACCGTGTTCGCTCCGGCGATGGAACGCACGGCGCTCCTCGTCGTCCGCGTCGGCGGCATCGAAGTCTTCCGAGCACGCGCCGTTCCGGACGGTGACGATTCGTCTCTCGCAGGCTCCGACGGCGTGTCGCTCCTCGCGGGCTGGCGCGCTCACACGATCGCGACCAGGCCGATCGCGATGCGCGCCGCAACGGCTGAGCTGGTCAGCTTCGAGGTCGACACCGTGGGTTCGCCGGCCACGTGCGGCCTCTCCGCCGACTCGCGGACCCTCGGCGTCTGCCTGCACAGCATTGCGTTCGTCCGAATCGACGAGGCGGCCGCCGTCCGATAAGGAGCGCCGAGGTGAACGCGAAGCGGCCCTATGGTACACTGAGAGGCCGTGCCCGAAGCCGTCCTCGCTCCAAGTCTCGTCCGCGCCCTTCCCGCCTCATCGCGTTCGCTAGCTGAACTGGTCGAGCGGCTCCGCACTCCGCTGGCGGGCCGAGGCCTCGCGTTCGCTCTGCACGAGACGACCAGCGCGGCGCGACCGTACCTGCTCGCCGGGCTGCACGGAGCACTCGGCGGTCAGATCTTCGTGGTCGTTCCGACCAGCGACGTCGCCGAACGGACTTTCACCGACCTGACCTACTATTTCGGCGAGCGCGAGGCGCGCACGGTCGCTCTTTTGCGCCCGCGCGAGGAGACGCTCGGCGCGATCGAGTCGCCGTCCGAACGCAGCGCACGGATGACGCTGCTGGCCGACTTGTGCGCCCGCAAACCGCAGGTGATCGTCGCGCCGGTGAGCGCGCTGCGCCAATTCGTCATCCCGCGCGGCGTCTTCGAGGATGCCGCGTTCACGCTGCGTACCGGCGAGACCGCCGATTGGGAAGGGACGCTCCAGCGCTTGTATCGGCTCGGCTACGATCGGGTCGACGTCGTGAGCGCGGTAGGCGAGTACGCCGTGCGCGGGGGAATCCTCGACGTCTTCGCGGCGACCGCCGACGCACCGGTGCGGGTCGAGTTCTTCGGCGACGACGTCGAGTCGATCCGCTCGTTCGAGCTGCAGTCGCAGCGCTCGACCGCCGCGCTCGACGCGCTCACCGTCACGCCGTGGCTCGAGATCCTGCGCGACGAACCGCTGCGGGCGAACGTCGTCGAACGCGCGACCGGCGATCCGAACGTCATCTCCGCGCTGCGCGCCTATCTTGCTTCCGGCGCCGACGTTCCCGAACCGTGGGTCTCGCTCGCCTACGGCGAACGCGCGACGGTCGTCGACTACCTCGATCCGAACGCGCTCATCGTGCTCGACGAACCGGGGATGCTCGAGACGATCGAACGAGGACTCGACGAGGAGCTCGGCCGCGGCGCACTCGCCCTGATGGCGGGCGTCGACTCGGGAGAACTCGACGTGCGCGAGGACGAGGTCGGCGAGGCGCTGCTGGCCGACGTCGTCGCACCCGCTCCGCGCCTGCACGACTACGACGAGCGGCTGCGCGAACGGCGCGTGCTCACGATCACCGGCGGAATCGAAGCCGGCGATTTGCGCTGGGCGCCCGCGGCGATGGAGGGGTTCGTCTTCGAGACCCGGCCGGCCGAGCATTTCAACCGCCGGCTCGAGCTGTTCACCCAAGCGGTGCGCGAGTGGGTGGCGGCCGGCGACACCGTGTGGCTGGTCGCGACGGGCGCGTCACGGCTCGCCGAAATTCTGCGCGGTGCGAACATGACGGTCGAACGCAGCGCGCCGTTCGTGCACCTGCGCGCCGCCGGGACCGACGGCGTCGCGATGTCGTCGTCGTCGCGCCACGGCACGATCTACGTCGATCAAGGCTCGCTCGAGAGCGGCTTCAGCGTGCCCGGACTGCGGCTGCACGTGCTGGGCGATCGCGAGATCTTCGGCCAGCCTGCGAAGCGGGTCAAGCTTCGCGCGGTGAAGGAAGGCGTTCCGGTCACGCTCGCCGACCTCAAGGTCGGCGATTACGTGGTGCACGCCGTGCACGGCATCGGCCAGTACCTCGGCCTGCGCACCGAAACGATCCTCGGCGCGACCAGCGACTACCTCGATCTGAAATACGCCGGCACCGATCGCATGCTGGTGCCGGTGCACCAGATGCATCAGGTCACCAAGTACAGCGCGAGCGAAGGCAGCGCGCCGCGTCTGTCGCGGATGGGCGGCGCCGACTGGGCGCGCACGAAGTCGCGCGTCTCCGAGAACCTCGCGAAGATCGCCGACGGTCTGGTGGAGCTCTACGCCGAGCGCGAGGTCGCGCGCGGACACGCGTTCGCGCCCGACACCCCGTGGCAGGCCGAGCTCGAGGAGTCGTTCCCCTACGATCCGACGCCGGATCAGGCGAAGGCGATCGACGATGCCAAACGCGACATGGAGGCGCCCAAGCCGATGGATCGCCTGGTCTGCGGCGACGTCGGCTACGGCAAGACCGAGGTCGCCGTCCGCGCGATCTTCAAGGCGATCGCCGACAAGAAGCAGGTCGCGCTGCTGTGCCCGACGACCTTGCTCGCGGCGCAGCACACTCGCACGCTGCTGGCGCGCTTCGCCTCGTTTCCGGTCCGCATCGAAGAGCTCTCGCGCTTCAAGACCAAGAAGGAAGCGCGCGCGATCGTCGACGACATCGCGCTCGGCAAAGTCGACGTCGTGGTGGGAACGCACCGAATTTTGCAAAAGGACGTCGTGTTCCGCGACCTCGGCTTGATCGTGGTCGACGAAGAGCAGCGCTTCGGCGTGATGCACAAAGAGCGCCTCAAGCAGCTCAAGGCGACCGTCGACGTGCTCACGCTCTCCGCGACGCCGATCCCACGCACGCTGCAGATGTCGCTGATGGGCGTACGCGACCTCTCGCTGATCCAGACCGCGCCGAAGAACCGCATGTCGATCAAGACCGTCGTCGTGCCGCAGTCGGACGCGGTCGTGCAGCGCGCGATCGCGACGGAACTCGACCGCGGCGGACAGGTCTACTACGTCCACAACCGTATCGAGTCGATCTACGGCGTCGCGCGCGCGCTCGAACAGCTCGTGCCGAAGGCGCGCATCGCGGTCGGCCACGGACAGATGCACGAGCACGAGCTCGAACCGGTGATGTCGCGCTTCATCGACGGCGAGATCGACGTGTTCGTGTCGACGACCATCATCGAGAACGGGATCGACATCCCCAACGTCAACACGATCATCGTCAACGACGCGGACAAGTTCGGCCTGGCGCAGCTCTATCAGCTGCGTGGGCGGGTGGGACGCTCGAACCATCAGGCGTACGCGTTTCTGACCTATCAGGCGCACAAGGCGCTGACCGAAGAGGCGAAGGCGCGCCTCGAGGCGATCCGCGAGTTCACCCACCTGGGCAGCGGCTTGCAAATCGCGATGCGCGATCTCGAAATCCGCGGGTCGGGAAACCTGCTCGGCGCCGCGCAATCCGGCTTCATCGGCGCGGTCGGTTTCGAGACGTACGTGCAGCTGCTCGCCGACGCCATCGCCGATCGCAAGGGTGTGGAACACGAACGCTCCGACGCCCGCGAAGCGGTCATCGACGTCAAGCTCGACGCGTACGTCCCCGATGACTACATCCCGCAGGTCTCGCAGAAGATCGCGATCTACCAGCAGCTCGCCGCGGCACGCTCGCTCGCCGCGGTCGAGGACGCCGTCGCATCGGTGCGCGACCGGTTCGGGGCGCCGCCGCCGGAGTTCGACGCGCTGGTGGAGATCACGCGGCTGCGCGTCATGGCCATCGCCGTCGGCGTGACGCGCGTCGTCATCAACGAACAGCGGCTGACGCTGGGGGTCGGCACCGGGTTCACGCTCGACCCCGCGTCGATTCCGAAACTGCAGTCGATCACGAAGAACAAGTTTCGTTTCGGCGAGGGCAAGATCACGATCGACCTGCCGGCCCGCTCGGCGGCCGAGCAGCTCCCGACCCTCCACGCGCTGCTCGAGGCACTTTCGGCCGACCCATGAGAGATGGATGAGGGCACGGATAAAGTTCCATGAGATTCGATCGCCCCTAGCGGTACGGCGAGGGTGCACTTTGTAGCCGCGTTCGATGGCGGACCGCCGGCTCTGTTACCTTCACATCGGAACGCACAAGACCGGGACGACCTCGATCCAGGCGTTTCTGGCCGCGAACCAAGACCGGCTCGCGCGGCTGGGCGTCCTGGTCCCGGAGGCCGGTCGGCCGAGTCCAGGGTCCGCCGGACACCACAATGTCGCGTGGGAACTCCGGCGCGACGTCCGGCACGATGCCGGCTTTGGCGGACTCGACGACGTCGTCCACGAGTTGCGCCGAAGCGATGCGCACACGGCGTGCCTGAGCTCAGAGGATTTCGAGCTCCTGTACAACGTGCCCGATGCGATCCCGCGGCTACGTGAAGCGATCGAAGCCGCAGGGTTCACGCCCCGCGTCGTCGTCGCCCTGCGCCCGCAGGCGGGATACTGCGAACGCATCTACGCCGAGATCCGCAAGCACGGCTTTCCGCTGGGGTTCGACGACTTCATCGACGACGTCGTTCGCATCGGAACGTTCCAGTGGCCCGCGCCGCCGCCGGTGCCGGTGGATTACGGGCCGCCATTCGACTACGCCGCACTGCTGGACCGGTTCGCGCAGGCCTTCGGCGCCGGAGCCCTGGTCGTGCGACGCTATCGCGCGGATCGCGACGACGAGGAATTGCTCCGCGGCCTCGCCCGGCTGCTGGTCGGACACCGAGACGAAGCGGCGACCCGGTGGGTGTTTCCGCCGCGCCTCAACCCAACGACCGCGCCCGTCTCGCTTACCGCGGAGCAGCTGCGCCGGATCGGCACTCGGTTCGCCCCGGCGAGCGCGCGGCTCGCGCGGCGCTACGGCGTCATCGTTCCGGCGATCGACGAAGAGTGCGAGCGGCTCGCGGTCGAGGCACGCCAGCTCGCCTCGGCGACCGCCGCCGGCTGACCGAAAAGACGCCGTACGCCTCCTTGCTTCAGCGGCACAGTCCGGCTCCCGCCCGGTCGCGTGTAAATCCTACTTGACGCAGGCGGACCAAGGGCCTACGTTCAGCCCATGGGCGCCGACCGTACGATCGTCCCCGACGAAGACAAGCTCCCCTGCTGCGGGCACTCCTGGCGGCTTCACACCCCGGCGTGCCGCTACTGGTATCCCGGCACGCGCCTCGACGTGCCGCAAGAATGCGGCTGCGACGGCACGTCGTCGCCCAAGCACGCCCCGCAAGCCGAAGACCCCGAACGCTCCCAAGCCGCCTCGCACCCGGTACGATAAGCGTCGTCTTCAGATAGCGACCCTGCGTCTAGGCGCGCGTCGTTAGTACCGATGTCTCTACAGACATCCCCGGCCGGAAAACACAGCCATCACCCACCGCCGGCAGACTGATCCGTACCGGAACGCGTTGGGCAACCTTCACAAAGTTGCTCGGTGCCGTCAGCGTCGGCAACGTCGAGAGCGCGCTCTGCGCGACCGGCGCGAGGCCCACGACCTTTCCCACGAACGTCCGACCATGACACGCGTCGACGGCGATCTCGACATCTAGCCCCTGCCGGATCTTGTCAAGTTGGGTTTCCTTGTAGTTTGCCGTAACGAACACGCCACCAACGGGAGAGATCGTCAAGAGCGCCTGTCCGGCAACCACAGTCTGACCCGGCTCAACGTTGCGCACGGCGATCCATCCGTCGATCGGAGAAACGATCCGTGTGCCCTCGAGGTCAACCTTCGCAAGCAAAACCTGAGCTCGGGCGCTCTTGACCTGGGCCGAGGACACCTCCGTCAACGCGATCTTGCTCAGCACGCGACTCGGTGCAGCCTGCTCCGCAACCCTTGCTTGCGCAACCGGTATTTGCGCCTGCACCGATTCAGCGACCGCTTGCGCAGTGGACGCGTCGGTCTTCGCCTGCACGAGCCTGGCTCGAGCGGTCCGCACATCCATTCTCGCCCCTTCAGCCTTCGCGGACGCCGCTTCGTACGCGGCGTGCGTCTGTGAAACAGCCATGCGTGCAGCATCGAGCGCGGACGAAGAAACAAATCCCTGCGCCGCGAGCACGTCGTCACGGCGCATCTCAGCATCAGCGTTGGACGATGCCGCCGCCGCCGCCGGCAATGCTGCGGCGGCAAGCCGCACGGCAGTCAACGCCGATTCAAGTTCGGCTTGCGCGACCACGACGGCGTCCGCCGCTGAACGCACGCGCAGACGCGACTCCTGCTGCGCACGCCGCGCGGCTTCAAGCATCCCGGCCTGCGCATGGACCTGGGCCGTCTGCGTCTCGCCTTCCAATGAAGCCGACGTCCGCATCGAGTTCTCGGACGCGAGAGCGGCAGCCAGCGCTCCTTGCGCCGCGGCGAGTCGCGCCTGTTCAGCCGAGTCTTCCAATATCACGACCACCTGACCGCGGCGCACCCGGTCGTTCTGCCTCGGGAGAACCGCAGCGACCCGTTCGGGGACGCGAGTCATCACCATCACCTGGTCGGTATCGACATATGCATCGTCGGTGAAAACACGGTTCCGGCCATGCAGATACCGCTGCACGCCCCACCCGAGCACCAGGACCAGGACCAGCGCGATCAGACCATATCGGATCCACCCACGCGATTTCGGCGCGGTCGAGAACTCGAGCTCGCCCGTCAAGCCGGCTTCTGCGCGGGTGAAGCCGTTCGAAACCTCTTTCGTCGTCTTCACTGGGTTTTCGCTCCGATCGACGTAAGGCGCCATAAAACGGCAACCCCGGGCATAGAGATCACGAAGAACAACGTAAGGACGAAAAACGTCTGTTCGAAGCTCACGGCGAGTGCGGCGCGCTGCACAAACCACTGGAATGTCGGGAGCGTCGCCGTTGCGGCATCGGACGCCGACCATCCGTGCGAGATCAGCCAGTCCCGAATGGGCGCGAGGCGCAGCTCCGGCGTGAGCGACCCGGTCCGCACGTGCCGCGAAAACTCCGAGATCGCCGTCACCTGCATCTGCGCCAGCATCGCGCTCAATCCGGCATATCCGAAACCCATCCCCAACTGGCGAGCGACGCCGGAAATGCCCGTCGCCCCATCCAAGTCACGTTTCTCCAGTTGTGCGTTGATCAGCACGTTGAGCGGGATATAGAACAACCCCGATCCGATACCCTGAACGAGACGGGGCAATACGATCTGCTCGAAACCAACGTCTTTGCCAAGCATCGAGAGCCAAAACGTTCCAGCGCCCACGAGACCGAGCGCCACGATCGTCAGCAGCGCGGGCGGAACGCGTTGAGCGAAAGCGCTTCCGCCGAACTGGATCGCAGCAATGGAACCGAACGCTGTAGGGAGCATGCCCAGACCAGCGAGAGCGCTGTCAAAACCGAGTACCTGTTGAAAATACAGCGGCACGATAAACGCTGTTCCAGTCGTGCTCACCCCCGTGACGACCGCCAGCGCGATACCCACCGAAAAGGACGGTATGCGCAGTGGGCGCAAATCCACGAGCGGCTTCGTCAGAAGCAACTGGCGCACGACGAACGCGGCAACGAGCGCCACGCCAAACAAGAGCGCCGCCGAGATCGCCGGCGAGGAAAACCAGTCCTGCTGCGGTCCCTCCTGAAGCACGTACAACAGGCAGGCGAACCCCGCCGACATGAGACCCAGGGACGTCCAGTCGAACGGGCGTCGTTCGCCGCGAACGCTCTGTTCGGGAAGGAAAAGCATCCCCAGCGCAAACGCCGCGATCCCGAGCGGCAAGTTGATCAAAAACGCGAACTGCCACGACGAATTCGCAAAGATCCATCCGCCAAGCGCCGGTCCGAGGATAGGTCCGACCATGATCCCCAGCCCCCAATACTTGAACGCCTTCGCGTGCATGTCTTTTGGATAGGCATCCACGAGCGCCGCGGCCGACATCGTCTGCATGATCCCCGCACCGAATCCCTGAAGCAAACGTGCCAGCACGAGTTCCGTGAGCGATGACGAGAGCGCACACAACAACGAAGCTGCTGTGAAAACAGCGATCGACACTAGGAACGACTGCTTGCGGCCGAGATTCGCCCCCAGCCAACCGGACAGCGACATCGCGACCAGCATCGCCAACATGTAGGACGTGTTGATCGACGTGATCTCATCGACCGACACACCGAGCGAGCCGGCCAGCACGTCAAAGCCGACGTTGGTGATGCCCGAGTCCATAACGGCCATCAGCACCGGAACGATGGCCGTCACGGTGACGACCGCCAAATAGGCGCGCGAGGGCCGCGCAGACACTGCCGGTATCATGTCGGCCAACATCCGGCGACCAATACAAAGTTCACGGCACGTCGATAATCGGCCGCAGTGTCAACCGACACCTGCCAGCAAGCGTGCCCCACAAGCCGAGACGCCGCCCAATGCGCATCGCGGGCGCGGCAACAGGAAATGACCGCCGTCGAAACCGTGCAGGAAGCAACGATGAGGACCGCCCTCGGAGTCGTGCTTGATCCCGCCTTCTGCGGCTAGATTGCCTGGGCGTCGTCGATGCGCTGAAGAGGGATGCAGTCGGCGTAGAAGGACGGCGAGAGCGCGGAGAGATTCGCGTCGGCGGACCGGTTGCGGTCTTCGGCGGCGAGCGCGATCATCACGTCCACGACGGCGGCGTCCCACTGCGTGCCGCGGCCTTCGCTCAGGACGGCGATGGCCTCGCCGTACGAGAACGCGTTGCGGTAGGGGCGGTCGCTGATCATCGCGTGAAACGAATCGGCGACCGAGACGACGCGGGCTTCGAGCGAGATCTCGTCGCCGCGCAAGCCGTGCGGGTAACCGCGGCCGTCGAACCGCTCGTGGTGCGCGGCGACGATCGGCGCGTACTGCGCGAGGGTAGGGATCTGCAAGAGGATCTCAGCGCCCGACTCGGCGTGGCGCTTCATGGTCTCCCACTCGTCGGGGTCGAGCGCGCCGGACTTGAACAGGATAGCGTCGGGAACTCGAATCTTACCGATGTCATGGAGAATGCCGGCGCGGACGATCCGCTCGGTGGTCGCCGTCGACAGACCGACGCGGGCGGCGATGCGGCGGCCCCACTCACCGGTCGCTTGAGAGTGGCTGCACGTCGCGTCATCGCGCGCTCGGAGCATCGCCAGCATACTCTGGATCGCCGCTTGGCCCGACGGGTCGCGGTCGCCATTCGCGGCGGGTTCTTCGGACGGCAAGGTCCGCGAGCGGGCTTTGACGATCTCGAGGAACACGACGATCGTGCCGAGGTCTCCGTCCAAAGCGTGCGCGAACTCTTCGGCGATCTCGCAGGCCGTGTCGACCATCGCCAGGACCACCGGAAGGGCGTGCCCGTGGCGCACCATGCGGGACCAGTGCACGATCGGGTCCGGCGAGCCTTCGCCGACCGACTTCGCCAGCGTGTGCACGAGCGTACGCACGATGAGCGGGGAAACGGCGATCTGGTAACGGAGGCTCAGGCGCTTGACGACATCGTTGGCTACCTCGACGCGTCGTTCGTCGAGGGTTTCAGATAGTTGTGCGCGCGTCGAGTGCGACGCGTCGTGCGCGATGTCGTCGTCGAACATGTCTGCCGCTTCGGTTAGCCGGCGTACACGGTGCGCAGCGTGTCGCGACGCCCCGCAAAGGCGCCCGCCAGCACGTCGCGTTCGATCTGCGCGACTTGGCGAATGACGTCATGGAGCTTACCGTGCGGAAGGTCGTCGAGTTCGTCCACGACCGATTGACCGGCGGCGGCGAATACGTCATCGACATCGTCGCACCATTCCGAAATTTTGGCGGCGAAATCGCACAAAGGCTTGAGATCTGCACTATTGAGCGCGGTCCGCATCAGCTTCGTTGCCGAGCGAACGAGATTCATGTTGTCGGAATTCGGGACCATCGACGTGCAGGTTTCGACGAAGAGCTGCGTCTTGTCGATCGACCGGCTATCCGCTGCGAGTTGATACATGGCGCGATCTAGCAGGTGAGAGGCGGATTGGTAAAGCCGACGACCTGCGCAACTGCGCCGATGGTACGAAAAGCGGTAATCATAAAGCGCTCCTAAAGGGGGCTCGGTTGAAGTGGGCCGAGCATAGCACACCCCCCCGGGAACCGCGTATCAGGCGTACACCCCATACGCGACGCGAACCCCCGTCCAGCAAGGGATTGCGGTTCAAGAAAGTTCTCAGGCGTAGATGCCGAGATCGCGGGCGCGCCGTACGGCTTCGGCACGGTTCCCAACTTCGAGCTTCGAATAAATGCTGCCGACCTGCTTCTCGACGGTCTTCTTGGACTTGCCGAGCGAACTGGCGATGGTCGCGAGGGTCACGCCCTCGGGCAGGGCCTTCAATATCTCGAGCTCGGCGTTGGTCAGCCCGTAGCGAGGGCGGACCAAGCTTGCCGAGGCGCACGCCTGATTGATGAACCGGGCGTAGCCGCGCATCAAGGCGGGCGTGCGCTCTTCGTCCATGCCGAGCGGAGAGATGATCGAAGCGAAGCGCTGTTCCGGGTCGACCGTGCGCGAGAGCGCTCGGCGACCGCGGGTGGTGTCCCCAAGGATGATGCAGACGGCCGCTGCGAGGATGCGCGCGATTCGCCGCCGGCGTGAATCGAATAGCGGCTCGTTGCCGGGTTGCTCGCTGGTTTGGCTGATCGCCCTCCTCGCGAACGTGCGGGCGAGATCGAGCTGCCACGTCGTCAGCGCGACCACGGCCAAGAGGGCATCGCAGAGAGAGCGCTCCGGGAGCGAGAGCTGGTCGGACTGACGCAAGGACGTCAGCGATGCGCGCGCGACCTCGAAGTGGCCGGCCCAGCCGTACGAAAGTACTTCTGAGATGACGTAGTTGAAGCGCGTGAGGTAGTACTGCTCATTGAGCGGATTGGCGAACAGGCGTCCCCGAATAGAGCCGAACCGGCGCGAGTCGCCGGCTTCCGCGGCGGTCTCCAGCTGCGAGAGCAGCCCAAAATTCTCTAGCGAAACATCGCCAGCGAGGTGGGCGCTCATCGTCATGCGGCGGGCGTAAAATCGCGTCACGTCGGGATCGGCGAGCCAGTCGTGCGCGATCACATATAAGATCGAGTACGACAGCGCGGCGTTTCGATGCGACTCGATGCGCTCGAACCATCGCGCGGCCTCGAGCGCTCGCTCTTGCGCTTCCTCGAAGTCCTCCCGATAGAACGCGGCCATGCCGGTCCGCTGAAGGGTACGGCCGACGATCGAGGCGTTGTCCAGGCCGCGGCCCGTTTCCAACGCTTCCCGGGCGTAGGCAGCGCTCGCCGCATCGGCACCCTGCCGGGCGGCGACGAGCGCTCGCATTGCGAGAAACGCCGGGACGAGTTCGGAGGCGACGTCACCGACCGTGTCGAGCAGATGCGCCGCTTCGTGGATCTCGTCCGTGTTGACGAGGACCGGAATCAGCAGGTCGAGGATGTATTGCCGAACGCGGCCTTCGCAATGCGCGGCCGACCGCTTCAGCAAAGCTAGCCCGCCCGGCATGTCGCCGCCGGTGACGGCCTTCATCCCGCGCAACGCGATCGCAATCGGGTCGCGAATCCGCGCCGAGGCGGGGAACCGCGCCAGCAGCGCGACGATGTCCGCGTGCCGGCCCATCGCACACGTCTCGTAGAAATGCTCGAGCGTGACCAGCGGCTCGGAGGGGTGGCCGTTCAGCATCGCCGGACTTCGCGGGTGCCGTGCGCACGGGGCGCTGCCCCCACCCTTGGGGCGGCGTACCGGAGCGACGCGTCGCATGGAGCGCTGCCCATTGCGTATCGACGATTGACGACGCCCGCCTGAACTCCTGTTACGAGCGACCGCTGCGTATGCTGGGAGCACGACGTTAAGGAAGGGATCACGGCGCTATTCGGTCATCGTCGCGACGAGGGTTCTCGGCGCGACCAGGACGTAGCTCTCGTATATCCAGTCGCACAGGATCCCGACCGGCGGCTTGGACCCCGCCTCGAATAGGGAGGTGACCCAACCGCTCTTTCCGAGATTGTAGCCGGTCGGCTGCGCGAACGGGAGCCCTAGCGCCGCGGCGTTCGACTCGCCCAGCTTCACGGTCAGGGAAAGCCGTCCCGCCGTACGGTCGTAGTTGACGAGGGCGAAGATCTTTTTCTTCACCTTCATCGCGCTCTCGCCCCACGGGAAATCCTCGTACGCGGCGGGCAGGCCGAGCGAGTACGTCCGCAAAGCCCGATGCGCCGCGGCGAGCGGGTTCATCGCCATGCCGCCTCCGCCGATCTGCGCTCGATGCTTCGCGCAGCACGCCCCGCCTTCATCGCGGCCGCCATTTTAGAACAAGCGCGCCTCCGCCAGGTCCATGTCGTACTGCACCGTGCGGAAGATCTCGTCCGGAATCTCGCCGCGATCGCGCAATTCCACGATAGCGCGCCGCTCGGCCTGGATCGCAACGCGCTGGGCCTCGTGGTCGAACCGGCTTTCCGCGCTCTCGGGGGCCCGGCGGTCCGGTTCATGGCGCCCCAAGTGTTCGATGCGATGCTGGTACTCGTCACGCAACCGATCGAGCACTTCTCGTTCGTGCGGCTCGGTGCGCTCGCGCTGCAGCTCGTCGATCGCGCGCAACCCGCCTTCGAGCGCGCTGATGCGTACGGCCAGCTCGCGCGACTCGCCGTCTTCGCTGCCGAGTTTCAGCCAGCGCAGCAGGGGGATCAGCGTGAGACCCTGCCCGACCAGCGTCACGAAGATGACGACGAACGTGATGAACACGATCGCGTCGCGCCCCGGAAACGGTGCACCGCTCGCGGTGCGGTACGGGATCGCCAGCGCCGCCGCGAGCGAGATGATCCCGCGCATCCCCGTCCAGCCGATCACCACGAGCGCGGACCGCGACGGCATCGGATCGCGCCTGCGAACCGACGGTATCAAGCGCGGGATGACGGCCGCTGGATAGACCCAAGCAAGCCGCACGAGGATCAGCACGAGGCTCACGCCGAGCGCCGCCGGAAGCAAGGCCAACGCGTGCGTCTCGGCGACGATCGCGCGGAGCTGCAGCCCGATGGCGAGGAATACGAACGCGTTGAGCACGTAGATCCACAGCGTCCAGAAGTTCACGGCCAGCAGCCGCGTCTCTGGCGTGTAGATCACCGACGAGCGGCGCGAAATCAGGATTCCGGCGACGACCGTCGCGAGCACGCTGGAAACGTGCAGCGCCTGGCCGGCAAGATACGCCGCATACGCAGCGCCGATGATGCTGAGGCTGTCGATCAGCGAATCGTTCAAATCGTACCTGCGCAGCAGCAGGGCGAACCGTTCGACGGCCCACGACACCGCGAGTCCCACGGCGATTCCGCCGAGCGCCACGACAACGAACGAACCGGCCGCCGGCCCGAGCGCAAACGCGCCGGTCGCCGCAGCGGTGATCGCATAGCCGTAGATCACCAGCGCCGTCGCGTCGTTGACCAGTCCTTCGCCCTCGAGCACCGTGACGATGCGGCGCGGGACCGCGAAGCGTTCGAACGTCGCCATGGCGGCGACCGCGTCGGGCGGAGCGACGATCGCACCGAGCACGAAAGCCCCCGCCCACCCAAGACCGGGCAAGAAGCGTTCGGCGAAGATCGCGACCGCGATCGTGCTGACGATGACGAGCCCGATCGCGAGCGCAAGAATCGGCCGCAGGTTGAAGCGGAAAATCGCCCAATCGGTTTGCCAGCCGCCGCTGAAGAGCAGCGGGGGCAGGATCGCCAGGAAGATCCAGTCCGGCGAAATCCGCACCGGCGGCAGGCCGGGAACGAACGCAAGCAGCGTCCCAGCCAGCACGAACACGATCGGATACGGCAGCGCGAGGCGCTTCGCAACGACCGCGAAGGTGATCGTCGCGATCAAACCCAGGAAGAGCAGTACGGGTACGCTCACCAGCTATGCTCGTTCGAGCAGGCGGCCACGTTCTCCGCGGGTACGAGTCGTTCGTGCAAAATGATACTGCGGCGGTCGACGAGACCATCGATTCGATCGCCGAGCTCGAGCGGCGCATGCTGGCCGAGGCCTCCCACCATCAGCGGGCCATCGAGCTTCTGACGACCGGCATCGGCCGGCCGCGGACGCTGTACCTGGCGATCACGGCCCTGCTGACCTGGATCGCCGGGAACATCGTGGCGCTGGCGCTGGCTCACACCGCACCGGATCCTCCGCCGTTCGCGTGGCTCTCGCTGGCTTGCACCGTTGGCTCCTTCCTGACCACCTTCATGATCTTGATCAGCGCCAACCGCGGGGACGCCCTGGACCAACAGCGGGATCGGCTCTCGCTGCAGATCGCCCTGCTGACGGATCGCAAGACCGCCAAGATCATCTCGCTGCTCGAAGAGCTCCGCCGGGACATGCCGACGGTCCGCAATCGGGTCGATCTCGAAGCGAGCGAGCTCTCGCAGGCGACCGATCCGCATGCCGTTTCTGCTGAGCTTGATAAGCGAACACCGAATTTGAGCGATTCATTCAAAGAGTGACCGGCCACGATTGAGAGGACGCCGCTCGTGAGCCCCGAACCCGGGGCGAGTCGTGCGGAGGCCTCGTTCTCCGCTCTTTTCGCGTCAGCACCTCGAAGAACCGGAGAACCGATGTCCCGTACTTTCCGCGCCGTTGCCGCTTTCGGCATTGCCGCGCTCTGCGTCTCGCTCGCCGCCTGCTCGAGCTCGAGCGGCGCCGGCGGCGACATCGCATCCGTCAACGGCCAGAAGATCAGCCGCGCAGAACTCGATAAAAAGCTCGAGTCGAGCCCGGCCGCGCGCCAAACGCTCACCACATTGGTCCAGCAATCGCTGATCGATCAATACGCGCGCGACAAGAAGGTCGACGTCAGCCAAGGCGAGATCGACAAGAAAGAAGCCGAGATCAAGGCGAAGTACCCGGCCGGGCAGTTCGAGCAGATCCTCAAACAGCAGAGCCTGACCGAACAAGACGTGCAGGCGATCCTCAAGCAGCAGATCGTGCTCGAGAAGGCCGTCGCGCCGATGGTGCACGTCTCCGACGCCGACCTCAAGACCTACTTCGACAAGAACCACGCGACGTTCGACAAACCCGAACAGGTTCGCGCGCGTCACATCCTGGTCGCCGACGCGGCGACCGCGAAGACCGTGCTCGCCAAGGTGAAAGCCGGCGGCAACTTCGACGCGCTCGCGAAGCAGTACTCGACCGATCCCTCCAGCAAGGACAAGGGCGGCGAGCTCGGGTTCTTCGGCCGCGGTCAGATGGTGCCGGCGTTCCAGGACGCCGCGTTCGGCGCGAAGGTCGGCCAAATCGTCGGGCCGGTCAAATCGCCGTTCGGCTATCACATCATTCAAGTCGAAGAGAAGAAGCCTGCGACGATCGCGACGTTCGCCGCGGTCAAGGAGCAGATCCGCACCCAGCTCACGCAGCAGCAGCAGGCGCAGCAGGTGCCGGTCTTCCTCCAGGGCCTCCGCTCGGCAGCGACGATCACCGTCTACGACGACCGCTTCAAGGACGCGTTCCCGCCGCCGGTTCCGTCGCCGGCCGCCAGCAGCGCCGCCGCGCCGGCCAGCGCCGCGCCCGCCGCGACCAAGTGACCTAGGAAGGACGCGCGAGGCGGGAGTCGGACAGACCCCGCCTCGCGAACTTCCCGGCTATGATTCGCATCGTTGGGCTTGGCCCCGGGGACCCGGGACTGCTCACGCTCGGAAGCCGGGAATCGCTGCGTGCCGTCGGACGCGCCGCGACGGTGCTCGCTCCGCCGGAGCTCGTGCGGTTCCTCGAGAGCGACGGGATCACGATCGAGCGCAACCTGATCACCGATCAGGGACTCCTTTTGCGCGGATCGAGCGAGGTGATCGACACGTTCGCCGACCGGGTCGACGAGCGCGATCTGGGATTGGGCGTGCTCGGCAACCCGCTCTCCGATTTCCTCGGCCTGCCGATGCTGCTGCGCGCGCTCGAGCGGCGCGGCATCTCCGCCGAGATCGTGCCGGGGATGCCGCGCGCGACGCTCTCCGCCTCGATCACGATGCCGCTGATCCCGCTGCCGCCCGGATCGACCCGTCACACCTGGGACGATCTGGTCGAGATCATGGCGCGGCTGCGGCGATCGTGTCCGTGGGATCGCGAGCAGACGCACGCGTCGCTGGTCCGCTATCTCATCGAGGAGGCGTACGAGGTCGTCGACGCGATCGAGCACGGCACCGACGTCGAAGTGTGCGAGGAGCTCGGCGATCTGTTGTTCCAGATCGTCTTCCACTCGCAACTTGCGACCGAACGCGGGAAGTATTCCGTCGCCGACGTGATCGACGGCCTTTCGAACAAAATGATCCGCCGGCATCCGCACGTGTTCGGCGACGTCGCGGTCGCCGACGTCGACGCGGTGTGGGCGAACTGGGAGCAGCTCAAGTCGCAAGAGGCGACCGGCCAAGCACGCACCTCGAAGCTCGACGGCATCCCGGTGCACTTGGGCGCGCTGCAGCGCGGCCAGAAGATGCAGGAGAAAGCGGCGCGCGTCGGCTTCGACTGGACCGACCCGCGCGACATCACCGAGAAACTCTCGGAGGAGCTGCGCGAACTCGCCGACGCGCGCATCAAAGCCGGCGACCTCAAACCCGAAGATCCGCACGTCCGTGAGGAACTCGGCGACGTGCTGTTCACGGTCGTGAACCTCGCGCGCCGGCTCGGCGTCGACGGCGAGGGCGCGATGCGCGACGCGAACGCGAAGTTCGAACGTCGCTTCCGTTACATGGAAGCCTTCGCGATCGCCAGCGGACGGCAATTGGCGGACATGACGCTCGATGAACTCGAGGATCTGTGGCAGCAAGCGAAGCTCGCGGCGTGACGGCGCTGATTCGGGTGCGGATGAGCGCGCACGATGCGCATTATGGGGGCAATCTGGTCGACGGTGCGCGCATCTTGGCGTTGTTCGGCGACGTCGCGACCGAACTGCTGATCCGGCACGACGGCGACGAGGGGCTGTTCGTGGCGTACGACCTGGTGGAGTTCAAAGCGCCGGTCCATGCCGGCGACTACATCGAGGCACGCGGCCGGATCGTCAAGGTCGGGAACACGTCGCGCACGATGGAGTTCGAGGCGCACAAGGTGCTCGCGTCTCGACCGGAGATCTCGCCGTCCGCCGCGGACGTGCTACAGGAGCCGGAACTGGTCGTTCGCGCGCGGGGGACGTGCGTGACACCCAAAGCAAGCCAGCGCAACGGCCCGTAACGGGAGCGCCCGTGCGGGGCCACGAGGCAACCCGCCAGCCGTAAGCGAACGGTAACCGGCATTAGGGACAATCCTGTCGCTTCGAGCCTTTCGTACTCGTTCCGCCAAAGGGGCCGTCCAACAATGATTCAAGATCAACCCACTTCGTCGTTTGGTCTTTCGCCCAACGTAGCCGCGGGTATCGCTTCGTTCTTCACCTGGCTGGGCGGCCTGATCATCCTGCTCGGCAAGCCGCCGCAGCAGTGGGTCCGCTTCGTCGCCGTGCAGTCCATCGTGCTGTTCGTCGCCTACGTCGTCGCGATGATCGCGATCGCAGTGATCAGCGGGATGCTGGCCATCGCGCACCTCGGCGCGATTTCGATACTCCTGGGTCTGGTGAACCTCGCGATCGGCGTCCTCTACTTCATCGCGTGGCTGCTCACCACGATCAAGGCGTTCCAGGGCTCCGCATTGCGGCTGCCGTTTGTCGCCGACATCGCCGACCGCTGGGCGGCCGGGGCACCCTAAACAGCAACCTGTTAAAGCCCGACGCTCGCGAGGAGCGCGCCTTCCGCGAGGCTGTGCAGCTTCGCGTAGGCGACCTCGCGGCGCATCGGCGCCATGCCGCAGTTGGTGGAACACACGATACGCTCGTCCGGCAAGTACCGCCGGGCGAGTGCGATCGTCCCCGCCACGTCGTCGGGCGTCTCCACCCGGTCGCTCGCGACGTCGATGACGCCGATGGCGACCGTTTTCGTTCCCGCGAGCAGCAGCACGTCAGGCGGGACGTGCGAACCGGCCAACTCGATCGACACCTGATCGACGCCGGACTGCGCTATTAGCGGCAGCACGTGCGCGTACTGGTCCCAGCGCTCGCCGAGGTTCGCCTTCCACGCGACGTTCGCCGGGATGCCGTAGCCGTAACACACGTGCACGGCGGTGGTGCAGGTGACCTCGCTGAGCGCGGCGTCGAGCGCGTCGATGCCCCAGGCGGCAACCTCGTCGAAGTACACGTTGAACGCCGGCTCGTCGAGCTGCACGACGTCGACACCCGCGGCGACCAGGTCGGCGACCTCCTCGCGAATGGCGCGCGCGAACGCGAACGCGAGTTCCCTGCGCCCGCCGTACGCTTCGTCGACGACGGTGTCGACCAGCGTCATCGGGCCGGGGATCGTAATTTTCAGCTGCCCCGCGGTCAGCGTTCGCGCGAAGCGGACCTCATCCAGATGCACCGGCGCGACGCGGCGGATCTCCCCGGTGACCGTCGGGCACACCGCCTCGTAGCGGTCGCCCCGAATCCCGCGCTTCTGGCGCTTCGCCGCGTCGACGCCGCCGAGCCGCTCGGCAAACCCGTGCACGAAGTGCTTGCGTCCCTGCTCGCCGTCGGTGACGGTGTCGATCCCAGCGCGCTGCTGTTCGCCGATCGCGATGCGGGTCGCGTCGCGCTGCGCTTCGATCAGGTCTGCGCCCTCGAGACGCCAGGTGGGGAAGATGCGCTCGGGCTCGGCGAGCCACGCCGGCTTCGGAAGACTTCCGGCGATCGTGGTGCGAAACGGCATGGCGTCAGGGGCGTTCGCCTCGCATCGGGGCGATGACTGCTCGGGGCGGAGGCCGAGCGCGTGCGCCGAATCGGCCGCTACGTTGCGACTCGACAAGTTCATGAAGGTCTCGCGTCTCGCGAAGCGCCGGGCCGAAGCCAAAGACGGTATCGAAGCCGGCCGCATCACCAAGGACGGGCGTTCCCTCAAACCCGGCTATCTGGTCAAGACCGGCGACGTGCTGCTCATTCACTATCGCACGAAGTTCTTGACGGTGCGCGTGCTCGCGGTCCCCGAACGCGTGCTGCCCTCGCTCAAACCGGCCGACCTGTACGAGATCGTCGACGAGCGCAAGGACGATCCGCTGGATTGGCTCGGCTGAGAAGCCGTGCCCGAGCGCTCGCGGCTCTCATCGGATGCGAAGGACGCTCTGGCGCGCGATCTGCCGGCCGACCCTGCGGTGCGCGGCACGCTCCGCGGCGGCTTGGCCTATTTCGGTACCGTGGACGTCGACGGCCAAGCGGTGTTCCGGACCCGGCGTCCGCCCGTCGCGCGGCTGGCGCGCACGCTGTTCGAAGAGCAGCGCGCGATCGCGGTACGGCGCGGGCACGACACGCGGCTGTACAAAGCGACGACGTTCGAGATCGACCTCGGTCCGGCACCGGTCGGGCCGCCCCCCAGGCCGCGCCGGCGTGACGAGCGCCGGGCCGAGCTGCGGGCCGCGTTTCTGTGCACCGGCTCGGTCGCCGCACCGCAGCACGGCTATCATCTCGAATTCGTGGTCGCGGATCGGGCGCGCGCCGAACGCATCGAAGCGCTGCTGCGCGGCGAGGGCGTCGCCGCACGCCGAATGACCCGCAAGGGCCGCCAGGTCGTCTACCTCAAGGGACTCGATGCGATCGTCACGGTGCTCGGCGCGATCGGCGCGGCCGGGGCGGTGTTCCACTTGGAGGACGTGCGGGCGGTCAAGGAGACCAAGAACCGCATCCACCGGCTGGTCAATACGGAGGCTGCCAACGTCGTGCGGGCCGCCTCCGCCGCGGCGGCCCAGCGCGAGGCGATCGCCTACCTGGCGGACGCCTACGGCCTGCGCAACCTCTCGCCGGTCCTCCGCGAGGCGGCCCAGCTGCGGATGGCCCATCCCGACGAAACCCTCGCGGAGCTGGGAAGGCGCTGCACGCCGCCGGTCGGCAAGGCCACGATCAACGGCCGAATCGCGGCTTTGCTGCGATTGGTCAAGCGCTTGCGCGGCGGCCGAGAGGAGCCTGAAGTTACCCCAGCCTAACTGCGTGGGGCTATGCGCATCGGTATCAACGGGTTCGGCCGGATCGGCCGCAACTTCACCAAGGCCCTTCTCGAGCGGTATCCGGAAGCGGAGATCGCCGCGGTCAACGATTTGACCAGCGCTGCCGAATGCGCGCACCTCTTCAAGTACGATTCGAATTACGGCACGTACGAGGGTACGGTCACCGCGTCCGCCGACTCGATCGCGATCGACGGCAAGACGATCCGGGTCATGGCCGAACGCGATCCCGGGAAACTTCCCTGGAAGGATCTCGGCGTCGACCTGGTCGTCGAGTCGACCGGCCTCTTCACCGACGCGTCCAAAGCGCGCGCGCACATCGACGGCGGCGGCGCGCGCAAAGTGATCATCTCCGCGCCGGCCAAGGGCGAGGACATCACGCTGGTGCTCGGCGTCAACGACGACAAGTACGACCCGGCGAAGCACCACATCATCTCCAACGCGTCGTGCACGACGAACTGCCTCGCGACCGCAGTGAAGCCGATCGTCGACGGGCTGGGCTGGGTCAAAGGCTTCATGTCGACGATCCACTCGTACACGAACGACCAGAACATCCTCGACGCGCCGCACAAGGATCTGCGTCGCGCGCGCAACGCCGCGACGAACATCATCCCGACCTCGACCGGCGCCGCGAAGGCGCTGTTTCTGACCATCCCCGAGGTCGAAGGAACGTTCGACGGCTTCGCGCTGCGCGTGCCGACGCCGACGGTCTCGATGGTGTACCTCGTCGTGCAGACGAAGAAGGCGACGACGCGCGACGAGCTCAACGCGCTGCTGCGCCGCGCCGCCGACGGTCCGCTCAAGCGGTACGTGCAGTACACCGAGGAAGAGCTCGTCTCGAGCGACTTCAAGCGCAATCAGTACAGTTCGATCATCGACGGCAAGCTTACGAACGCGAACGGCGACCTGATCCAGATCGCGGCCTGGTACGACAACGAGTGGGGATACTCGTGCCGCCTCGCCGACCTCTCGCAGATGGTCGGGGCGAAACTCGCGGCCGCGACCGCGTGAGACGGGTCCCGCGCCGGCTCGCCGCGGGACACTTTCGCTGAAAGCGAGCGATGTGCACCGTATTGGTCCTGCTCCGCCCGGGTGAACGCTGGCCGCTCCTCGTCGCCACCAACCGCGACGAACGGCTCGACCGCGCGTTCGATCCGCCCGGGCGGTGGTGGCCGGATGCGCCGGAGATCGTCGCGTGGCGCGACCGCGCGAGCGGCGGGAGCTGGCTCGGCGCGAACGATCACGGCGTCGTTGCGACGCTGGTGAACCGGGTCGACGAGCTGGGACCCCTGCCCGGGAAGTCCAGCCGAGGCGAAGTCGTGATCGAGGCGCTGCGGCGAGACGATGCGGAGAGCGCGGTCACGGCGGTGCACGATCTCGGCGGTGAGCGCTACGGTGGGTTCACGATGCTCGTCGCGGATCGCTCGCACTCCTGGGTGGTGACGAACGTTCAAGGCACGATGCGCGCGGAAGTCCTCGCCGCAGGCCACCACATGCTCACGCCGGAGGGCTGTGACGCGGCGGGATCGCCCCGCTTCGCGGCGCACGGCGCGGAGTTTCGCGCGGCCGCGATCCCCGAGCCGGAGCGCGCCGACTGGTCGCAATGGATCGACTTGCTGCGGCGCGAGGATGCGGTCGACCCGCATCAGGCGATGACCGTCGTGACGGATCATGGGTTCGGGACGGTCGCCAGCACGCTGATCGCCGTCCCGGCGGCCGGACGTCCGATCCTGCACTACGCCGACGGTCCGCCGACTCGCGCGGCGTTTCGTGCCGTCGACGTCCCCGGGTTCGTGGCCTAGGCGTCGAAGGCGAAGCGCGATGGAGTTCAAGACGCTCGAAGACGTGGATGTGCGCGGCAAACGCGTGCTGCTGCGCGAAGACCTCAACGTTCCGATGAACAACGGCGCGATCGCCGACGAGACGCGCATCACCGCCGCGCTTCGCACCTTGCGCTGGCTCCACGACCACGGCGCGAAGACGGTGATCCTCTCGCATCTCGGCCGCCCGGACGGAGCGCCGAATCCGACGTACTCGCTGCGACCGATCGCGACGCGCTTGGCCGACCTCCTCGACGTCGAGGTCGACTTCGTCGGCGACTGCGTCGGGCCCGCGTGCGTGGCGGCGTCGCACGCGTTGCCGAGCGGCGGCTTCGTGCTGTTCGAAAACGTGCGCTTCCATCGGGAAGAGGAAGCCGACGATCCCGCCTTCGCGCGGGAACTCGCGCGCAGCGGCGATCTCTACGTCAACGACGCGTTCGGGACCGCGCATCGAGCCCACGCCTCGACGGCGGGCGTCGCGGCCTACCTGCCCGCCTACGCGGGCTTTTTGATGGAGGCGGAACTGGCCGCGTTGGCGCGCCTGACCGATCATCCCGTCCATCCGTTCGTCTGCGCGATCGGCGGCGCCAAAGTCGCCGACAAGGTCGGCGTGTTCGAGAACCTGCTCGCCAAGGTCGATGCATTCGTCATCGGCGGCGGCATGGCGAACACGTTTCTCGCCGCGCAGGGGATCAACGTCGGCAGGTCGCTGCGCGATCCGGACCTGATGCCGGCGCAGCGCATCATCGCGCTCTCGCTCTCGAAGGGCGTCACCCTGCACCTGCCCAGCGACGCGGTCGTCGCCGACGCCTTCGACGCCGACGACACCGCGCGCACCGTTCCGCTCGACCAGGTCGGCAGCGGGATGATTTTGGACATCGGCCCGGCGACCGCACGGGAATACGCGGCCGTGCTGCGCGCAGCGAAGACGATCGTCTTCAACGGCCCGATGGGCGTATACGAGAAGCCGGCCTACCAGAACGGGACGCGAATCGTCGGCGAAGCGATCGCCGAGGCGACGAAGGCCGGCGCGACGAGCGTGGTCGGAGGCGGCGATGCCGCCGCCGCGGCGCACGCGCTCGGCTTCGCCGCGGCGATGACGCACGTCTCGACCGGCGGCGGCGCCACGCTCGAGTTTCTGGAAGGCAAGACCCTCCCCGGCGTCGAGGCGCTCCTGCGATGACCGCACCTCGCACGCCGCTCGTCGCGGGCAATTGGAAGATGCACAAGACGATCGCCGAGACGAAGGCGTTCGCGGCGGACATTCGCACGCGCACGCTGCCGGCGGGCGTCGACGCGGTCATCTGTCCGCCGTTCACGTCGCTCTGCGCGGCGCGCGACGCGCTCGCGGGGTCGCAGATCGGCCTCGGCGCGCAGAACATGAGCTGGGCCGAAGCCGGCCCGTTCACCGGCGAGATCTCGCCGCTCATGCTCGAGGAGTTGGACGTCGAGTGGGTCGTGCTCGGTCACTCCGAGCGGCGCGCGCTCTTCGGCGAGCTCGACGTGCGGGTGAACGAAAAGGTGCGCTGCGCGCTCGCGCACGGCATGACGCCGATCGTCGCCGTCGGCGAGACGGCCGACGAACACGCGCGCGGGCTTGCGCGTGAAAAAGTCCGCGCGCAGATCGCCGCCGCATTCGAAGGCGTCGTGCCGGCCGACGTCGCGCGCTGCGTCGTCGCGTACGAGCCGATCTGGGCGATCGGCACCGGCCACGCCGACACGCCGGAGAGCGCCGACGCGATCATGGGCGTGATCCGCGCGACCGTTCCGGGCCTCGAGCGCGTCCGCTTGCTCTACGGCGGCAGCGTGAACCCCGACAACATCGCCGCCTTCGTCGCGCAGCCGAACATCGACGGCGGGCTCGTCGGCGGCGCCAGCCTCGATCCCGCATCGTTCGCGGCGCTCCTCGAGGGCGCGCGCAAAGGAGCCTACGCGTGAGCCGCCGCCGACCCTTCGTCCTTGCGATCCTCGACGGCTGGGGCTACAGCTCCGACGCGCACGGCAACGCGATCGCCGCCGCCGACCTTCCCAATTGGGAACGGTTCGTCGCGACCTATCCGTACACGCTGCTGGAAGCCAGCGGCGAGGACGTCGGATTGCCGGCCGGCGTGATGGGCAACAGCGAGGTCGGCCACATCAACATCGGCAGCGGACGCGTCGTTCCGCAAGGCGTCGTCGTGATCGACGAGGCGATCGCGAGCGGCGAATTCGCGACGAACACGACGCTGAACGGATGCTTCGATCACGTCCGCCGTTCCGGCGGACGGCTGCATTTCATGGGGCTCGTCTCCGACGGCAAAGTGCACAGCTCGCTCGATCACCTCGAAGCACTGGTCGACGCGGCCGTGATCGCCGAGATGCCGTTCGTGATCGACGCGTTCCTCGACGGCCGCGACACGCCGCCGCGCTCCGCGGAGAAGTATCTCGGCCGGATCGACGCCTACTGCAGCGGCCGAGGCCGCTTGAACGCGATCGCGACGGTGTGCGGGCGCTACTACGCGATGGATCGCGACAAGCGCTGGGAGCGCACCCGCAAGGCCTACGATGCGCTCGCGAACGGCCAGGCAGAGTATCGTTCGTACACCGCCGGCGACGCGCTGCGCGAGGCGTACGCGCGGGGAGAGAACGACGAATTCGTCCTGCCGACGATCGTCGGCGATGCACGGCCGGTCAAAGACGGCGACGCGTGCATCTTCTTCAACTTCCGCCCCGACCGCGCGCGTCAGCTGACGCTGGCGTTCACCGACTCGACGTTCGACCACTTTCCGGTGCATCGTTACACCAACTTCGTGTTCGCGACGATGACCCGCTACGAGGAGAACTTCCCCAACCCCGTGCTGTTCGGCCCACGGCCGCAATTCGGCGTCTTCGGCGAGGTCGTGGCGAACGCGGGCCTCACCCAGCTGCGCCTGGCCGAGACCGAGAAATACGCGCACGTCACGTACTTCTTCAACGGCGGACGCGAAGACGTGTTCCCCGGCGAAGACCGGATCCTGATCCCCTCCAATCGCACGGTCGCAACGTACGACCTCGCGCCGGAGATGTCGGCCGCCGACATCACGTCGGCCGCGATCGAGGACATCACGCACCGCCGCCACGACGTGATCGTGATGAACTACGCGAATGCCGACATGGTCGGGCACACCGGGGTGTGGGAAGCGACGATCTCGGCGCTCGAAACGCTCGACGTCGCGCTGGGACGGCTGGAGAAAGCCGTGCTGGATGCCGGCGGCCTCCTCGCGATCACCTCGGACCACGGGAATGCCGAAGCGAAGCTCGATGACGACGGCAACCCGCTGACCGCGCACACGACCAATCCCGTCCCGCTGCTGCTGGTGGCGAACGCGCCGGCCGGCACGCTGGCGGGCGGCGGAAAACTCGGCGACGTCGCGCCGACGTTGCTGCCGCTGATGGGGCTCGACGTACCACCGCAGATGACCGGCGCGAACTTGCTTATCGCGAAAGGAGCAGCGGTGAGGTGAAACGGAAACGGCTCGACGCAGCCGCGGACTACCTGCGCAGCAAGGCCGGAGGCAGCCTCGATTGCGCGATCGTGCTGGGTTCCGGTTTCGGCGGCGTATTGCGCGAGCGCATCGACGGCACGACGGTGCCGTACAAGAAGATCGACGGAATGCCGGAGCCCGGCGTCGCGGGGCACGCCGGCGAGGCACGCATCGGCAACCTGCACCAGCGCCGCGTCGTCGCGTTCAGCGGGCGTTTCCACCTCTATGAAGGCCGCGCCACCGACGAAGTGATCTACCCGATCCTGACCGCGGCGCACGCGGGCGCGAAGACGATCGTGCTGACCAACGCCGCCGGCGGCGTGAATCCCGACTACACGGCGGGCGACCTGATGCTGATTGCCGATCAGATCAACCTCACCGGAACGAGCCCGCTGATCGGCGCGGACTTGCTGCCGGGCCAAGACGCGCGCTTCATCGACATGCTCGACGCGTACGACCCGCATCTGCGGGAGCTCGCGCGGCACATGGCTACCGAGTACGGTATCGTCATGCACGACGGCGTCTACGCCGGCCTGACCGGACCGGCATACGAAACGCCCGCCGAGGCGCGCTGGCTGCGCACGATCGGCGCCGACGCGGTCGGGATGTCGACGGTCCTCGAGACGATCGCGGCGCGCGCGCTCGGCTGCACCGTGGTGGGCTTCTCGCTGATCACGAACGTCCACGGTATCGGGGCGGCGACCTCGCACGAAGAGGTGCTCGAAGCCTCCGCCCGCAGCGCCGAGAACGTCGCCCGCATGATCGAAGGAATCGTCGCGAACGCCGAAGTCACCGTGGAGGCGCCGCCCGAGGCTGCCGTTTAGCCAAGCAAGACAAGCGTGAAAACGGTTTCCGTAAGAAACCGCCTTCTCACGAAAATTACCTTCCTTCGGGTGTAACATCGACGAGACGCCCGGTGTGATAATGGGGAGCCGAACCTCTCGGCAGTTTCCTCGTATAAGCGAAGGGAGTCTGCGCGTGCAGCTTGCTCGTCCTCTGACCGCTCTCGCCATCATTGCGCTTGCCTCCGTCGCCGGCGGGTGCGGCGGGGGAGGATCGGGCGTCGCTCCCAGTGCGGGCAGTCCGCAGGGGCACGCGCGCACCGTGCAGAGCGTGACGTCGCTCGGCAAGTACAACGTCGACAAGACGAAGACGACGGTCGCCGGCATCTCGTCGGGCGGCTTCATGGCCGTGCAGTTGCAGGTCGCCTTCTCGACCACGTTCCACTACGCGGCGATCTACGCCGGCGGGCCGTACTACTGCGCGCAAAACAGCCTCACGACCGCACAGAACAACTGTCAGTATGCGACGGCGAGTTCGCTCTCGGCATCAGAGACCTATCTCGACAGCCAATCGTCGTCGGGAACGATCGATAACGAGAGCAACTTGAACGGCCAGAAAGCGTACCTGTGGTCGGGCACTTCGGATTACACCGTCTATCAGAAGACGATGAACGACCTCAACAGCGAGTACGCGCACTACGGCGTCGCGACGAAGTACGACAACTCGTACGCCGCCGGACACGGCTGGGAGTCGCCGGACGGCGAAGTCGCCTGCGGCACCACCGCCAGCCCATACATGATCAACTGCGGCGGCTACGACTCCGAGAACACTTGGCTGACGTACTTCTTCGGCTCGGTGAACGCGCAGAACACCGGCACGCCGACGGGGACGCTGGTCAACTTCGATCAGACGCCGTACGGCGGCGGCTCGAGCGATCTCGACACCAACGGCTATCTCTACGTTCCGAACACCTGCGCCGGCGGAACCCAATGCCGGCTGATCGTCGCACTCGACGGCTGCGTGCAGACGCAGGCGAACATCGGCACCAAGTTCATCACCGAAGCGGGCCTCAACAAGTACGCCGACACGAACAACCTGCTGATCCTCTATCCGTATCAGGTGTCGAGCAGTACGCCCAGCAATCCGAACGGATGCTGGGACTGGTGGGGTTTCGAGGGGTCGAACTACGCGCTCAAGAGCGGCCCGCAGATGGCCGCGATCAAGAAGATGGTCGACCAAGTTCAGTCGGGCAGCGGCGTGACGCCGACGCCCTCGCCGACCCCAACACCGGGCGGCTCGCCGACCCCTACCCCAGCCGGCACGCCGACTCCCAAGCCGACGGCGACGCCGGCACCGACCGCGACGCCGATCGTGACCCCGACGCCGACGCCCGCCTGCTTCACGACAGCCAACTACTACCACGTGCAGGCCGGGCGCGCACACGACAGCGGCGGCTACGCGCTCGCCAACGGCTCGAACCAGAACATGGGCCTCGACAACGTCTTCTACCAAACGACGCTGAAGCAAACGGGAACGAACTACTACGTGATCGGCTGCCCCTAGACGGCTTCACGGCCGGCAGTACCGTCACTCAAGGACGCCCCGCGGAGACCCGCGGGGCGTTCTCGCATGACGGAGAAGTCTCGCGACGTTCGGTGACGGCTTCCCGTAAGGCGATGCAACGATGAGCACCCACCTTACGCGCATCGCTCTTTCTCTCGTATTCGCTACGATGCGGCGGACGCGACCTCTCTCGTGCGGGCGGGGTCGCCCGTCCAGACCGCCGAGCAGCTGGATCAGCCGAGCGTCAAAGTAGCGGCTCGCGCGTGCTACCCGGCGCATTCCTCGACGACGCGAAAACCAACGCCTTTCTTCGTCACTCGCTCGACGACCACGGACTACAGGACACGCCGCTCGAGCGGAACCCCTAGCGGAGCAAAATATCCCCATGCGTCGGTCACCGGGCCGCCGATCCTCATCCCGATCGCGCTCGGCCGGCCGGCGATGACGAAGCACGTCAGCAACTCCGTGCCTTCGAACGACGTGTCGTCGCCGCGGTCGACACGGCGCACCGACGGCGCGACGTAGCGCTGGAACACGCACGGCTGCGCGTCGAAGCGGCGGCCGGCGCCGTGGGCGATGACCTCGCCGTGCGGATCGAGGACCGCGACGCCGCCGCCCTCGCGTCCCAGGACGGGTTTGCGAACGTACGATACGCCATCGTCGGGCCGGTCCAGGTACGTCGGTAAGAAGACGCGGGCGATCGCTGCTCGCTCCGCCGCATCGAAGTACGCATTCTGCTCGTAGAGGCCCCAGATCAGCGCCTGCGTCGCCTTCGACTGCAGCGCCAGCGCCGAGGGCGGGTTCAGCAGCCGGCACGCACCGCGCAGCACCGCGTCGAACAGTGCCGGTCCGCCGGGATCGGCGGCGAAGTGCTCGAGCGGATAGCACCGATAGAGCACGTCGAGCGGGCCGGTCGCATCGCGCACAACCCCGCGAGTGACGGTCAACTCGTGGACCGGGACGAAATCGACCTCTGCTGCGATGCGTGCGCTCAACAGATCGCGCACGAAGAGCGCGGTGCCGACGTCCTCACGGTACACGTTCGTCGCGACGACTCCGACCCGCGCGAGCCGGTCGAGCGGTGCTAGCGCCCGGACCAGCGCGTCGCCGAGCGCGGCCGACTCATTTGCGTTGGGGTCGGCGTAGCCGGCCGCGCGCGCACGACGGCCCTGTTCGACGAATGACTCGACCATGAAGAACGGTGTCTCCGCGTTGAGCTCGAGGACGCGATACGCGTCTCCTTCGCGCAGGAAGTCCAAGCGCGCGACGAGCGTCTCTCCCGCTCGAGGATCGTACAGCCGCACGACATCGTAGGCGGCGGCGGGAATGCCGAGTGCGGCTAGCCCGTCGTCCGGCAGCGCGCGCAACAGCGGCGCGACGCGCTCGAAGATCGTCCACGCATCGCGCGCGGCTTCGCGGATCGCGTCAATCTCGGCGTGCTCGAGCGGGATGACATCCGGAAGCCCGTAGGGCTGCCCTTGAATCGTCTCCCAGAACGCGACCGGCTCAGCCGCCGGCGCCGTGCGCTCCCGCATCGCCGAAACCAAACCCTCCGCGACTACCCTCGCCGTCGGCGCTGCTTCCGTTCCCACCGCCACGGCCGAGGGTGCGGTCCGTGCCGGCGCCCGGATCGCGCGCGGCGCGCGCCGCCGCCGCACCGGCAGCCGCCGCGCCCGCAGCGTAGATTCCCCCGCCGCCGTGACCGATCGCATGACCGGCTGCCGTCGACGTGCCGGGACTTTGCGATGGCCGGGGTCCCGGCTGCTGAGCCTGCTGCTGCCCGCGGCAGCCTTCGAGTGCAAGCACCGCGAGCGCGATTCCTACGAGCCGCTCGGTGTTTTTCATCTACCTGCGCGGTACCGTTCGAGTGCGGCCTGCACCTGCGACGTCGAAGCGCGAGTACCCGTGGGCTCGACGCGTTCAGGCCGTTAGCAGTACGGACCCGTGCAAGGCGGCGGCGTGCCGACTGGCGGAGCCGTTGGTGCCGCCGGACGCGCGACGTGCCAATGGCCGCCGGCTTGCGGTATACCGTCGCCGTTCGTCTGATCGGCCGCGTTGTCGCCGGCGTAGTTGTAGAGCGGATGTCCCTGATACGTCCACTGCTGCCCCGTACCGTCGGAACGCGTGATGATCGCCACATTGCCGGTCGCTGTCGCGCCTGCAGTGGGGACGAACACCGGCCATATGCTGAGGCATCCGGCGGTGCACGTGCCGCCCGTCGCCGTGTCGACGTCGAGGAAATAGAGCGTCTTGTGATTGGCGGGATTCACGAAGGCCGGGCTTCCACCGACCGCTTCCGACAGCGGCAGATTGCCCTGCGGTGCAACGGTGGCGATCGGAGTCGGGGTCGATGTCGGTGTCGATACCGGTGTCGACGTCGGTGTCGATACTGGTGTCGATGTCGGTGTTATGGGCGTGACCGGAACGGTGCCGCCGCCACCGCTGCCGCCGACGCTGCTATTGGTACCGCCGCCGCACGCGGCGAGCGCCATCGCGGCAACGCCGAAAAACGCAAGGAATCGCTGATTCATGATGGGTGTGAGTCCCTCCTGACGGGGCCCACGATAGAATGCATGCATGAAACAAGTCTGAAGGCGGCAGTCCGTCCGTAGGAGCAGGGGGCTCGCGCTTCAGCGCAGCCGGTAGGATCCGCTCGGGTCGACTTCGACGCGGCGCTGTCCGATGCTGACGCTACGCACGACGTGGTCCCAAAATGTCAGGACGTGCACGACGACCGGCCGCAGCGCCGCGACGATCGCACGGACCCGCGCGGAGACCGCCAGCACGTCCCGCTGCCACGCCGGATGACCACCCGGGAGCGACGGCGCCGCGTCGAGCTCTACCTCCCCGAGCGGCGCGGCGATCGGCGTCGCCGGAAGCGCCGGCGGATCGACGACCGACGCGGAAGCCGCGTCTCTCATGCCGACTCCGCCAGCGCCGCGCGCAGGCGTTTCACCGCGAGCAGGTGGAGCTGCGAGACGCGCTGCGGTGAGACGCCGAGCGCCGCGTGCAGCGAGCGCAGAGAACGTTCTTCGAGATAGTGCGCGAGCACGATCACGCGCTGGCGCGGCGGCAAGTCCGCGATCGCGCCGCGCACGCGCTCGCCGTGCAGGCGGGCGGCGACGATCGCTTGCGGATCGCCGTCGTGATCGAGCTCGAGCCGTTCGCCCGCCGGAAGCGTCACGTCGAGCGAGAGCGGCGTGGCGCGATGCGCTTCGATCCGAGCGCGCGCCAAGCCGGGAATGCGACGTTCCATCGACTGCGGTGTCGGCAGCGTACCGAGTTCCTGCGCCAACGCGAAGCGTGCGCGCTCTGCCAGCCGAATCGTTCGGCGCACGCGTTCCGACACGGGGTCGAGCCGCCGGACGCCGTTGAGCATCCCGCCGAGGACGATGCGCCGCGCATACTGTTCGATCGGGATCCCGTGACTCGGATCGAAGCCGTCGACCGCGCGAATCACGCCGACGCTGCCGTCACCGATCAGGTCGTCGAGATCGGCGCTCGGCACCATCCGCTGCACGCGTCGCGCGAGCTGCCGGACGAGAGGCAGCAGTGCCCTGATCTGCTCCTCACGTTCGTGTTCGTTCATCGCCGGGGACGGACGACGATCGCATCCGCGACGGATCCAAGCGCGATCTCGCCCACCGGGCCGAGGTCGTGCGCGAGCGGTTTGAGGATTTCGCGGAACAGCACGGCGTTCAGCACGTCGCGCACGGCGCGCCGCTCCGCCTCGTGCGGCTCAGCCGCGATGGAGGTTGTTGGCGATGCGCAGCATCTCATCGGCCGCTTGCACTCCCTTCGCGTTCGCTTCGTAGGCGCGTTGCGCGCCGAGGATCTGCATCATCGCCTCGACGATCGAGACGTTCGAGCGTTCGAGCATCCCGAACGCGAGCGACGGGCCGTCGCGACCGCCGGGAACGAAGGTCCGCGCGGCGCCGGAGTTCTCGCTCTGGGCGAAGAGCGTCGCGCCGAGCGGCCGCAACGCCTCCGGTGCCGCGAACGAAGCGAGCCGCAACTGCGCGATCTGGCGGTTCTTCTCCGTCGCGGTGTCGACGATGACACGGCCGTCGCGACCGACTCGCGCGGCCAGCGCGCCGGCCGGAATCCGCACGCCGCGCAGCGTCCAGCCCGCGCCGTTACGGAGCGTCCCGTCCGCTTCGCGCGCGAACTCCCCATTGCGGGTATAGGCGTGCTTCCCGCCCCGCTCGACGATAAAAAATCCGGGGCCGTCGATCGCGACGTCGAACGCGCCGCCGCTGCGCACGAGTTTGCCCTGGGCGAAGAGCGCGTGCCGGCCGAGCGTCGTCGTGCCGAGGCCGACGGCGCCGGCGCGCACGTCGGAAAACGTTGCGGCAGCGCCTTTGAAGCCGGCGACGTCGGCATTGGCGAGGTTGTCGGCAACGACTTCGAGTTGCGTCTGCTGCGCCGCCATCCCGCTGGCGGCCGCGTACATCGCGCGGTTCACTGGACGCGCACCACGTCGTTGGCGGCCTTCTCGCGCGTCGCGTCGATCGCGAGCATCGTCTTCTGCGCCGTCTCGAACGCGCGCTGCGCGGTCAGGATCGCGAGCGTTTCACCGACCGGATTGACCGTGCTCGTCTCGAGCGCGCCGGGAAGCAGGTGCGTTCCTTCGGGCAGCGAGATACGGTCGACGACGCGGCCGGCGTCACGTACCGTTCCGTCGGCGGCGATCGCGGCGTGCTCCGAGACCCGCAGCGCTCCGCACGCGCCGTGCAAACGCCGTCCGCGATCGTCGACCAGCCAGCCGTCGCGGTCGCGCGTGAACGCGCCGTTGCGCGTCGTCGCGTCGCCGACCCGAAACGCACCGTCGCCGAGCAGTGCGAGATCGAACGCGCGCCCAGTCGTGCGTACGGCGCCCTGTTCGTGCGTCGCCCGCTCCGTAACGACGAGGCCCCGCTCGTCAATGCCGACCCGGGCGATCGCCTTGCGAAAGCCGTCGGTCGCGGCGTTGGCGAGATTATGCGTCGCCGCCTCGAGCTGTTCGCGCGCCGCCCGCATCGCGCTTCCCATCCATTGCATTCCGTCCATCGGCGCGATGGTACGGGGTCACCCATGTCCGGCTCATGACGCGCGGATGAACGCGGAACGGCGGTTGAGCTTAGTGGAGCGGAGTCTCCGTCGTGAGCATGTCCGCGTAGCGGCGGACGGATCGGTTGTAGCGCGGAAGGTACTCGGCGAGGGCGGTCAGCGCGACGGCAACGGCTTCGCGCTCGCGTCCGACGTCGACGAGCGCAAGGGCCAGGAACGTTCGCACCGCCCCATCCAGCGCATCGGTCCCGGCGTCCAGCTCGGCGGTGAGCAAGTCGACGGCCTCCCGAGGATTCCCGAGATTCCGGAGTGAGCTGGCCATCTGAATCACCGCACGCCGGCGGCGCTCGCCGAACAAACCTGCCTCGAGCGCGGCCTCGTACAGCGGTACCGCGAGATCGGGGCGGCCGGTGGAATCATTCGCCGCCGCACGCTCGAAGAGCCCAATCGCGTTCCCCGCCGGCAGTTCCGCAGCCAGACCCTCAATGAGGGCGACAAATTCGTCCCTGTCGTGATGGTCGATCACCGCCCACAGCTCTGCGATCCGCTTCTCCCAATCTCCATCCGCCCCGTTCACGTTCGCGGTATGTCGTCGTCGTTGCCCGGCGTCCTCCTACGGAGCTCTCAAGCGGGTACACTCGGGGAATGCAATTGCCATTCGCCTGCACTGCGGGACTTTCGTCATGAGCGAGGTGACGGTCGAGATCCGGAACTTCCGCGCTCACCAGACGCTGGGCGCCCCCGCGCCCTGCATCCCCGGCGTTCCGCTGCCCAATGCCGGCGATGTGGTCGAGATCGACGAGCAGCCCTACGTCTGTCTCAACCGGAGCTTCCAGTACGGCCCAAGCGGCCTGGTGCGGATCTTCGTGATGGTCGAGCCCGACGAGGGCTAGCAGGCTGCTAAGCTGCCGAGCGTCCAGTGGCGCGGAATTGTTCCGCCCGATGGCGTAACGGGCTGGGAAAGGGCGGGAGCGGTCTCCCGCCAGGTTAGAGGAATCGGGATGGAGATCGGGATCTTAGGCTCCGGCAATATCGGGGGGAACCTCGCGCGTCTTTTCGCACGCGCCGGTCATCACGTGCGGATCGCCAACTCGCGAGGCCCGGAGTCGCTCCGCGCGCTGGCTGAGTCGATCGGGCCGAACGTCGAGGGGGCGACGGCGCAGGACGCGGTCGACGGAGCCGACCTGGTCGTCATCGCGATCCCCTGGACCAAGCGTGAGGAAGTCCTCGGCGAGACCGGGCCCTACGACTCCAAGATCGTGGTCGATGCGATGAACCCGTATACCGAGGACTTCGAGATCGACGACCTCGGCCGCCGTACCTCGAGCGAAGTCACCCGGGCGCTCGTGCCGGGTGCACTGCTGGTCAAGGCCTTCAACACGATCTTCTACAAGCGGCTGGCCGAAGAAGGCAAGCCGAAGGGCGCCCCCGGCCGCTTGGCGATTCCGGTCGCCTCGGACGATCCGGCAGCCAAGCGCGTCGTCATGGACCTCATCGACGCGATCGGCTTCGACCCGGTCGACAACGACGGGCTGGTCCGTGGCGGACGCAATCAGCAGCCGGGCTCGCCGATCTACAACCAGCCCCTCGGCGCCGCCGAGCTAACCGCCCAGCTCGCCAAAGCCTAACCGCTCAGCTGAGCGCGCGGATCGCTCCGCCGTCGACCGGGATCGTTGCGCCGGTGACGTACGAGGCGCGGGCTGAGGCGAGGAAGGCGACGACGGCTCCGAGCTCTTCGGGCCGGCCGACCCGGCGCAGCGGAACCGTCGCGGACATTTTCGCCAGGCCTTCCTCTTCGGTGAGGCCTTGTGCGAGCAGTGCGCCCAGGCCCGTTTCGCGGACGCGACCGGTCAGGATGAGGCCGGGCGCCACGTTGTTCACGGTGATGCCGTACGGGCCGAGCTCGTCGGAGAGCAGCTTCGCCATTCCGATCACCCCGGCGCGCACCGCGGTCGAGAGCATCGAACCGGCGAGCACGTGCTTGACCGAGACGCTCGTGACGTTGATGACGCGGCCGCTGCCGTCGCGCGGCAGATGCGGCAGCACCAGGCGCGTCATGCGCACCGTGGCCAGCAGGTTCAGTTCGAACGCCGCGCGCCACGCCGCGTCGTCGAAGTCGTCGAACTTGCCGAACGGCGGTCCACCCGCGTTGTTGACGAGGATGTCGATCCGGCCCAGCTCGCGCAACGCTCCGTCCACGAACGCGCGCGACGCTGCGGCGTCGGCGACGTCGACCGGCAGTGCGATGACCCGTCGTCCGCTGCGAGCGCGAATCTCGGCTGCGGTCGCTTGCAGCGTGGCCGGATCGCGCGCGCCGATCGCCACGTCCGCGCCCTCGTCGGCGAGTGCGGCGGCCGTCGCGCGGCCCAGGCCTTTGCTCGCCGCGAGCACGAGCGCAACGCGGCCGGTCAACCCGAGATCCACGAGATCCTCCAGCGCGCCCGGTGCGCGCTACTCGACGATCAAGTGGCCGGCACTGCCGCCGGTGAGCGTGAGCTGATCGGTGTCGGTGAGTTCGGCTTGGAGCAGCGGCGGCTGCGTCGGCGGCGCGGCCGGCGACGGCGTGCGCTCGATCAACGAGAGGTGCGACATCAAGAGCGAACGCAGTTCGCTCTTGGCTTTTTCGGCGGTGTCCTGGTGCCGCTGAGCTTCGCGGCGCTGTTCGTCGATGCGGTCGCCGAGCGAGGCGATCTCGCGTTCGGCAGCGATCCGGGCCTCCTGTTTGATGAGATCCGCTTCCTTGTGGGCGGCGGCTTTGACCTCGTCGGCGGTGCGCTGCGCCAGCAGCAGCGTCGACTGGAGCGACTCCTCCATCGCTTTGAAGTGCGAGATGCGCTCGCGCAAGTCGCCGATCTCGCCCTCGAGTGCCGCGCGGTGCTGCGCCTCGTCTTCGAGCGCTTCGATGATCTCGTCGAGAAACTCGTTGACCTCGTTGCGATCGTAGCCTTGGAGCGACTTCTTGAACTCTTTGTGCTGGATGTCGATAATGGTGAGCTTCGCCACTAGCGCAGATCCTTGATGCCGAGAATGCCGTCGTTGTCGAGCTGTTCTTTCACGCCGGCGGAGTTGACGTTGACCCCAGACGGAACGACCAGATAGATTGCTTCGGCGAGTTTTTGTATGCGGCCGTCGATCGTATATGCGACGCCCGAGGTGAAGTCGACGACCCGCTGCAGCAGATTGCGGTCGGCGCCTTGCACGTTCACGATCACGACTTGACGCGAACGAAGGGCATCGGCGATTTCGGTGACGTCGGAGAACGAGCGGGGCGCGAAGACGGCGACCGAGCCGCCGGGCCGGCGCGACGCGTCGCTCAGCGGGACGACGTTGCGCTTGGCTCCGACCTCGTCGGCGTAGATCTCTTCTTCTTCCTCATCGTTGATCGCAAACCACGATCCAATTTTCGCGAACACGCTCATGCTGCGTTCCTTTCCCGCGCCGGGCGCGGTCCGAAGATCGCGGTTCCCAGGCGCACCATCGTCGATCCGTACGGCACTGCTCGTTCCCAATCTCCCGACATTCCGAGCGAGAGCGTCGTGCCGCCCACCCGCTCGAATGCCCCACGGGCCGCCGCGAAGGCCGCGTCGACGTCGCCCTCCAGCGGGCCGATCGCCATCACGCCGTCGACGTCGAGCCCTTCGTCGCGCAGGCGCGCGGCGAGCGCCGGCGCCTCGGCGGGCGAGGTCCCGAAACGTTCGGCCGGTGAGACGTTCACTTGTACGAGAACGCGCAGACGGCGCCCGGCGTCACGGGCCGCCTTCGCAAGCGCCAGCCCGGCATCGAGCCGGTCGACGCTCTGCACGACGTCGAACAGCGCGACGATCGCCTTCGCCTTGTTCGTCTGCACGTGCCCGATGAAGTGCCGCGTGCACGGGGGCAAGCCGGCGTACTTCAGGCGCGCTTCCTGCACGTAGTTCTCGCCGACGTCGGAGAGGCCGGCGCCGAGGGCGTCGAGCACGGCGTCGCGCGGATGCTTCTTGGTGACCGCGAGGATCGCGACGGACCCGCGTTCACGTCCGCAGGCGAGGGTGACCTCGTCGACCCGCTCGCGCAACGCGGCCACGCGCTCCGCGACCGTTCCGGTGGCGTGGGGCATGGAAGGAGTCCTTCACCGCACGTCCGTGCGGGTCCCGCGCCGATACGAGTAGATCAGCATCGCGATGCCGATGACGATTTGCGGGATCGCCACGAGCTGGCCGCCGGAGAGGCCCGCAACGGTGAAGCCGGGCTCGCGCCAGATCTCCGCGACCGAACGCGTGATGCCGTACAGGGTGAACCACGTCCACGCGACGACACCGTCGGGCGGGCGGCTCCGGTAGACGAGCAGCACGATCGGCAGCGTGAGGATGTCGAGGATCCCCTCGAAGAGCTGCGAGGGGTACCGGTAGTGCAGCGGATCGCTCGGAAAGAGAATGCAGTAGGGGTGGTCCGGCAGGCAGACTTTTCCGAGCAGCTCGTCGTTGATGAAGTTGACGATCCGGGTCGTGAAGATGCCGATCGACAGCAGCACGACGACTTCGTCGGCCAGCACGCCGAACGAGAGCCCGCGGTGCTTGCGCAGGAACAGCAGGATCGCGACGATCACGCCGACCAGCGCGCCGTGGAAGGCCATCCCGCCTTCCCAGATCGCGATGAGCTTCAGCGGGTGCGAGAAGTAGTCGCCGGCGTTGTGGTTGGTGATGATGTCGGCGACGACGAAGAGCGCACGCCCGCCGATCAGCACCCCGACCAGCGCGTAGACCAGGAAGTCCTGGATCTCGTCGGTAGTCAGGCCGAGCCGCCGGCGCCCGGCCGGACGGTTCATCCACAAGAAGACGCAGATGAAACCGAACAGGTAGGACAGCCCGTACCAATGCACGGCGATCGGCCCGACATGAAACGCGATCGGGTCGATTTTCGGATAGACGAACCAGTGGCTCACTCGGCGGGGAGTACGGCACGGGTCATGCGCCTCCCCCGCGACCGCATCGGGACGGGGCCCGGCGCCCGGCACGTGGTAGGATGCCTCACGGCCGGCCTCCTGCCACCATCGGGATGCTCGGCCGGGTCCCAGGGCCGTCGAATGCCATCATCATCGGGAGCACCGTGAGCAGCAACATCAACATCCTGACCGCTTTTCTCGCCGGCGTCGTCTCGTTTGTCTCACCCTGCGTCCTCCCGCTGATCCCCGCCTACCTCTCGTTCCTGACCGGCTCGAGCCTGGAGGAACTGAAGGTGCAGACCGATGCCGGCGACCGCGCGCGGGTGATGTTCCACGCGCTGGCGTTCATCGCCGGGTTCACCGTGGTGTTCATGGCGCTCGGCTTCACGGCGAGCGCGATCGGCACGGTGCTGATCGACTACCGCGAATGGATCGCGAAGATCGGCGGCGTCGTCGTCATCATCCTCGGCCTGAACATGATCGGCGTCTTCAAGATCCCGTTCCTGATGATGGACAAGCGGCCGCAATACCGCAGCGCGAACCGCTCGTACCTGGCGTCGTTCCTGGTCGGGCTCGCGTTCGCGGCCGGCTGGTCGCCGTGCGTCGGGCCGATCCTGGCCGGAATTCTGGCGCTCGCCACGCAGGAGAAATTCGCGCAGGCCACCTTCCTGCTTTTCGTTTATTCGATGGGACTTGCGCTGCCGTTCTTCCTCACCGCGGCCGGGATATCGCGCGCCCTCGGCGCTCTGAACCGGGTGAAACGCTACCTCGGCGCGATCGAGATCGGCGCCGGAGCGTTCCTGGTCGCGACCGGGATCGTGCTCGTCACCGGCTCGTTCGGCCGCGTCGCGGGATACTTCTATCAGTACGTGAAGCCGCCGAGCCTGTGAAGGCGCCGGGAGTTCGGTGAGGGCTGGCAGAACCGGCCGACCGGTGATTCTCCTGTGGCTCGTCGCGATCGTCGTCTTCGTCCTCGACCGTTGGTCCAAGGCCTATATCCTCAACCACGCCATGAGCTGCGCGCAGCGTGACGTCATCGCGGGCCTGCTGCGATGCACGTACGTGCAGAACACGCACGGAGCGTTCGGGATGTTCGGCAACTCGCCGCTGCTGCTGATCGTGCTGGCGCTCGCCGTGCTGGCGATCTTCGCGTACGCATTCCGCGATGCCGTGCAGCGCTCGGCGGTCGTGCGGGTCGCGTTCGGCATGATCGTCGGCGGCGCGATCGGGAACATCGTCGATCGCTTCCAGCATCAATGGGTCGTCGACTTCATCGACTTCTACCGGATCTGGCCGAACGTGTTCAACGTCGCGGACGCGGCAATCACGATCGGGGTGGGTTTGCTCATCATCGCATCGCTGCGCCGCGAGGCACGCACCTGACGCACATCGTCGATGACGCCGATGCCGGGACGCGGCTCGACGTTCTGCTGACCCGGCTCACCGGATTCTCGCGCTCACACGTCTCCGCGGCGCTGCGCGCCGGAGCGGCGACGGTCAACGGCGCGGCGGGAAAACCGAGCACCCTGCTCGAGTTCGGCGACGCCGTCGAGTACGCGGTCGAACCGCCGCAAGAGTTGACCGCCGATCCGGAAGATATTCCGCTCGAGATCGCCTACGAGGACGACGATCTGCTCGTGGTCGACAAGGCGGCCGGGATGGTGACGCATCCCGCGCACGGCGCGACCGACGGAACGCTGGTCAACGCATTGCTCGCGCACGTCGCCTCGCTCCCCGGGGAACGCGTTCGCGCGGGGCTGATCCACCGGCTCGACCGCGATACGTCGGGATTGATTCTGGTGGCGAAGACCGACGCGGCGCTCGGTACGCTGGGGCGCGCGATGCAGGCGCGCTACATCGAACGCGAGTACCGCGGCATCGTGATCGGCGTCCCAGACGATCTCGAAGGGACGATCCGCGGCGCGATCGGCCGCGATCCGCGCAATCGCATGAAGTACGCGATCCGCGCCGAGGGCAAGCCGTCCGTCACGCACTACGCGTTGCGGGAACGGCTGCACGGTACCAGCGAGCTGACGTTCACGCTCGAGACCGGCCGCACGCATCAGATCCGCGTGCACATGGCGGCGCTCGGGCATCCGATCGTCAACGACGGCATCTATGGCCGCTCCGACTCGCGCCTGCCGCTGCCGGGACAGGCTCTGCACGCGTGGCGCCTGCGCTTCAAGCACCCGCGCACGAAACAGATGATGGCGTTCGAGAGCGAGCCGCCCCCGGAATATCTCGCAACGCTCGCAATGTTCCGTACGCCGCTGACGTGATCGGCGACTTCGTGCTGCACGCGACGTCGGGCGGCGCGCGGCGGGCGACGTTGTCGACGGCGCACGGCGACGTCGCGACGCCGTGCTTCATGCCGGTCGGCACGCTGGCCGACGTGAAGCTGCTCGAACCGCGCGACCTGCACGAACTCGGCGCTCGGATCGTGCTGGCGAACACGTACCATCTGTGGCTGCGCCCGGGGCGCGACACGCTCGTTGCGGCCGGGGGGATTCACCGCTTCATGGCCTGGGACGGGCCGATCCTCACCGATTCGGGCGGCTACCAGGTGTTCAGCCTCGAGTCGCGGCGCGAGATCGACGACGAGGGCGTGACGTTCCGCTCGCATCTCGACGGCAGCGTGCACCGCTTCACGCCGGAGTCGGTCGTCGCGTTTCAGGAAGATCTCGGCGTCGACATCGCGATGGCGTTCGACCAGTGCGTCAAGCTGCCGTCGGAGCGCGCCGAGATCGAGCGCGCGGTCGAGCGCACGACCGCCTGGGCGCGCCGCTGCGCCGCCGCCTGGCGCCGCGGACCGACCCTGCTGTTCGGCATCGTGCAGGGCGGGCTCGACGACGACTTGCGGGCGCGCAGCGCCGCCGAGCTGGTCGAACTCGATCTCCCTGGATACGCGATCGGCGGACTCTCCGTCGGCGAGTCGCGCGAAGAGATGGATCGCGTCGCGCGCTTCACCGCCGCGCGCTTACCGGCGGGCAAACCGCGCTATCTGATGGGCGTGGGCACCGTTCGTGACCTGCTCGCCGGGATCGATCGCGGGATCGATCTGTTCGACTGCGTCTATCCCACCCGCAGCGGGCGCCACGGCCGCGTTCTCGCCCGCAGCGGCGTGGAGTACAACGTGCGCAACGCCGGAAACGCGCGCGATTTCGGTCCGCTCGATCCGCAATGCGGCTGCCGCGTGTGCGCGACGTACTCGAAGGCGTATCTCTCGCATCTGTTCCGCTCCGGCGAGCTGCTGGCGCAGCGTTTGATCTCGTACCACAACCTCGCCGCGCTCACCAGCCTCGTTCGGGACGCGCGGGCGGCGATCGAGGCCGGCCGCTGGGAGGCCTTTCGCGACGGCGTGCTCGCGCCCGCGGAGTAAACCCGGCGCGCGGCCAACCAGGCGCGCGCGCCGCGCACGCCAAAAGCGGGTGCATGAACAGGGGTGTCTTCACCGCTGCCGTCTTCACGGCCGCGTTCTTCACATGGCCGGCGGCGGCCGTACAAGCCGAGCCGATCGAGACCACGCTCGCCGTCACGGTGAACCCGCTGAGCGGGCCGCACGAGACCGGCCACAACCAGAGCGACCTTTCACTGCTTTTCGGCCTCCGCTATATCAACTTCACCTCACGCTACAGCGAACACCCGGGCATGCTCGCGGACCGCAACGTCGGCTGGCGCCGGTCCTCGGCTACCGGCTACGCTTGTAGTGCCGGCTCGAACGCGACGATCGCCTCGCGCCACGCGCGGGGGATCGCGACTGACGTCCCTGCGGCATAATCGTAGGCAACGATCGCGTTGAACCCGCGCGCCGCGAGCTTCTCGGCGGTGCGGCTGTAGATCTCGTATTCGAAATCGAGCGACTTGGTGCCCAAACGCGAACACCGGATGCCGACCGCGACAACCTCTCCCAGGGCGACGGGATAGGCGTAGTCGAAGCGCTGCGAGGCCATGATGATGCCGACCGGCGCGTCCATCGGCACGCCGACTACTTCGATCATGTACTCGATGCGCAGCGTCTCCGTCCAGGTGACGTACGCGGCGTTGTTGACGTGCCGGAAATAGTCGAGATCTCGAAACGCGACCCGCTGATCCCGCACGAACCGATATCCTTCGAACACGCTCGGCCATTTCGAAGCCGAGCGCGCCGGGACCGCTAGGCCGTTTCCTCGCCGGTCGGCGGCCGGCGGCGATCGCGCAACGGCACGACGTTCGGCGGAAGCGCTGCGCGCGGCCCCTGCACCCGCCGTTCGAGCAACGCTTCGAGCTCAGCCCGCGTCAAACTCGGCAGACCCAGGTCGCGGCGCGCACGAGCGCAGTGCTCGAGCAAACGCAGATACGGAAGGTCGGCCGGATCGACGAACGCCGAAAAACCGAGCGAGAGCGGGTACGCCATCGGCCGATCCTACGCCGACACCGTGCCAGCAGGGTGTCACTCGCCGAGTTCGCCCGTTTGCGTGCCGCGAAACGCGGTGGCGTACAGCTCGTCACGATCCAGGTCGGCACATCATCGGCGGTTCTCGTCGAGGCGCTCGACGCCGGTCGAGCGCGAGTGAAAGAGATCCGGTCGCCCGCCAAGATGAATGCTCGTCGCCCGGGTACGGCGGGAACGCCTAGTGTCAGTGGATGATCGTGCGATCCGAAGTCGACGGCGCTTGCGGAACGCGGGCCGGGTCGCACAGCGGGTGCGCTGTGTTCGCCTTCGCCTGCCGATCGCGGGCCGGGTGGCCTGCCGTCGCCCGCGCCTCGCCCCTGAGCCGCGTGCCGATCACCATCTCGAGGACGTCGTCCGTTTCGAGCGTCGCGAGACGCGAAGCGGCGTCGCGTTCGCCGGCGGCGCCGGGCCGCGTCGACGCTTCGATGAGCCAATGCCCCGGAGTGAGGCCGACTCGCGCGAAACGTCCGTGTGCGTCCGTCAGCGTTTTGAACTTCTCGCCGTTGTCCAGGCCGTGCAAGGTGACGTAGGCGTTCACGATCGCGTGACGGCTGGCGCAATCGTAGACGACGCCGTGGATCGTCGCGGGCCCCTCGGCCCCGGCGGGTGTCACAACGCCGAACGCGAGGGTGACGGCGAGCGACGCAATCGACAGTTTCATTCGTCGCGCTTCGAGCGTGCGACGCAGCGTACCCGGCGGCCGGTCGCCGGGCGACGCCGGCGAGAAAAGCCCGGCCATCGAACGGATGGCCGGGCTTTTGCGCGTTGCGATCGCGTGACGCGGCGGTCAGCCGTGCAGTACGACGCGGTTGGCGATGAACGTGCCGTTGCTCCAATAGCCGAATACTGCGACGCGTTGGCCGGCCGACGGCGTCGTTCCGGTCGGACGGATCACCGTGCCGTTCTTCAAGTCGATCTTCATGCTGTCGCCTTGCGGGTTGAGCATCGTGAGGCGATACGGTGCGAACGATCCGACGGTTCCGAGCAGAATGTGGTTTCGGTCGTAGTTTCCGGTATCCCAGGCGGTCTGCCAAGCGTCGACCGCGTTGTAGGCAGGATCGAAGGCGTTCCACGCGGCCTGGGCGGCCGGTGAGCACGGATTCGACGCCTGCGCCGCTCCGATCGCGCTGCCGGCGCCGAAAACGCCGAGTCCCAAAGCGAGCGGGCGGATGATTTCGAGTGCGGTGGGCTTCGTGTTCATGATACGTCGAGTTCCCCGCGCGTGACATCGACGGAACCCCACAATTCGGGGGATTTCTACGCGGGCGCCGTTACGGCAGCAGGGGGACGGCCGTTTCCGGAGGCGGAGTGGCGGGAGCGTCTCCGACGGCGACCGCGGACGGTCGGGCGACGCGATGGCGCAAACCGAGCATCCGTGCGAAGAATGAGTGCGAGGTCTCCCATTCCGGCGGCGGCGGCGTCTGGAGCGCGAGCCGGATCGGCCGCGGGGGCTCGATGCGCGGCGGCGTGTGCGGGCGGCTCGCCTTCGCGATGCGGAGCGTGCGTCGCGCCGCGACGAGCTTCGCCGAACGGATGCGTTTCTTCGCCGCAACGGAGCGGCTCGGGGCGGCGGAACGGCTCGCGACGTACGCGGCGACGTCGAACGTCATCCGCCCGCCGACGGTCGCGACGAACGCGCGCCGCGTGCGCAGCACACTGTCGACGTAGGCGCGCGTTTCGCGATATGGAGGAACGCCGTTGTACCGCGCGACGGTCGCCGGCCCCGCATTGTACGATGCGAGTGCGAGCCGCATGCGCGTTTGGAGATCGCGCGTCACGTAGCGGTTCAGCGCCCGGCGCAGATAGCGCGCGGTGCCGTCGAGGTTTTCGTACGGTTCGAGCGGATCGACGTTGAGCGACGCGGCCGTTCCGGGCATCAGCTGCCCATACCCCAGCGCACCGACCGGCGAGACCGCCCGCGCGCGCCAGGCCGACTCGACCGTGACCAGCGCGCCGAGCAGACACGGATCGAGTTTGTAGTACGACGAGAGCAGGAGGAGCCGTTCGGCGAGGTCGCGCCGCACGGCAACGGGCAGGCGCGCGTTCGCGGTCCCGAGCGCGTCCGCATAGCGGCCGACCATGCTGGAATCGCGTCCCTGCGCAGGCGCCGGATCCGACACCGCGACGAAGAGAAGCGACGCGGTGATGAACGCGGCTGGAAGCGAAGTGCGCGCAAAGGGCCCGAGTGAAAAAGGCATCGGTGGACTCTAGTCGTCGTCCGCCGGTTTACCGTTCTTCAGCGCTTGGGCGATACCGTGACCGACACCACGGTGCCGCTGCTCGCCAGCTAAGCTAAGCGGCCAGAAGCATCGTTGCTTCCATCGGGATCCGGGTCCGGACGTAGCGTTTGAGCGTGCTGTAGCTGCCGCGGAAGCCGTCGCGCTCGGTTAGCTCGGCGTGGATCGCGCGCAGCGACGCGCCGCCGGCGAGTGCGGCCAGAATCGCGTCGCGGTGCGGCTCGCAGGCCGAAGCCGGCTCGCGCATCGCATCGAGCTCGGCGACGCCGCTGTCGAGCAGTCGCGCGCGACGGCCGTATGCGGCGATCGTTTCGCGGCGATGACCGGTTTCGCGCTCGATCCGGCGCAGCGTCTTCCCTTGCCGCAGCAGCGCGAGAACGCGTTCCCGCTGCGCATCGGTCAGCGTGTTCATGGCGAAGAATTCGGCTGCCGCGTACGTGCGAACCTCCGCCGCGTGGCCGCTTTTGCGTGGCCCGGCCGCTTTCGGCGGACCGTTCGGCCGGCAATCGCCGAGCTTCGCTATACTGCGCGCATGAGCTTGATCCCGATCGTCGTCGAACAGACCGCGCGCGGTGAACGGTCGTACGACATCTACTCGCGTTTGCTGCAGGAGCGCATCGTGTTCGTCACCGGTCCGGTCGACGACGTCATGGCCAACGTCGTCATCGCGCAATTGCTGTTTCTCGAACGCGAGGATCCCGAACGCGACATCGACATGTACATCAACAGCCCGGGCGGCAGCGTCAGCGCGGGCCTCGCGATGTACGACACGATGCAGCTGATCCGGCCGCCCATCGCGACGATCTGCGCCGGGTTCGCCGCATCGGCCGCCTCGGTGCTCCTCACCGGCGGCGCGCCCGGAAAACGCATGGCGCTGCCCTACAGCAAGATCCTGATCCACCAGCCGTCGATCGGCCAAATCGGCGGACAAGCCACCGATATCGAAATCCACGCCCGGGAGCTCGTCGCGACCCGCCGTATCATCGCCGAGATCTACGAACGCACCACGCGCAAGACAGCCGCCGAGATCCTGCGCGACCTCGAACGCGACTTCTACATGACGCCGAACGAGGCGCTCGAATACGGCATCATCGACAGCGTGCTGACCGGCGAGAATCGCAACGCTGCCGGCGCCTGAATTCGCGCCTGCCCCCGCCGTTCGCCGGACCAGAGCGGGCGAGCGTTCGCTGTTCGGGGAAAGACGGTCGCATGTCCGTTGCGGCTCCGGGCGCGAGACCGAATTCCTCCGCCCCGCTCACAATTGCAGACCGCCTGGCGGCGGTCGCCGCAGCGCTGGCGACGATCGCCGTTCTCGGGATCTTCTCGCGCTTTGCGCCGACCGTGTTCAACAATTTCGTGTGGGAGGCGCACGGATGGCTGCACGGCTTCACCTACCTGCCGCACTTCCCCGGCGACTACATCGACGCCATTCCCTATCACGGACGCATGTACGTCTACGAAGCGCCGCTGCCGGCGGTGCTGCTGCTCCCCATGGTCGCGATCTGGGGGCTGCAGGCGAACGAGACCGTCCTGGCGATCCTGCTGAGCGCGCTCGGCATCGCCGCGGCGTGGCTCGTCGCGCGCCGCGTCGGCGTTCCGGTGCGCTGGACCATGCTGCTGGTCACGTTCCTGTTGTTCGGTACCAGCTACGCATACTGCGGCGCGACCGGCGACGTGTGGTTCATCGCCCATTCCGGCTCGGTCGCGTTCACGCTGTTGGCGATCGCCGAATGTCTCGGAAAACGGCGCCCGTGGGTGGTCGCGCTGTGGGCCCTGGCCGCGGCGTTCTGCCGCTACCCGATGTTCCTCGCCGCGCCGGCGTATCTCGTCGCCGTGTGGCCGCAGATCGTGCGTTCGCCGTGGAAACTGGCCCGCGCCGCCGGCGTCGTTGCGCTCTTCGCGATCCCGTCGATCTGGTACGACGAGGTTCGGTGGGGCACGATCGCCGACGCCGGCTTCACGAAGTTCTACCGGATCATGGACATCGGGAGAACCGATCCGGCGCCGCCGTTCGCGCTCAAGAACCTCGCGATGCAGCTGCACTTCTATCTGGTGGAGCCGCCGCGGTTCGTGCACCAGCCGCCGTACCTCGTCGCGGGCATGTTAGGGACGGCCCTGACGTACACGAGCCCGGCACTGCTCATCGCGCTCTTCGCGCCGCTCCGGGAACGTGCGGTGCAGCTGTTGTGGTTCGCCGCTGCGTGCTGCGCGATCCCGGCGCTGCTCTACTACAGCACCGGGATGGTTCAACTCGGCGCGCGCCATGCGCTGGACTTCGTTCCGTTCTTGTACACGCTGATGGCGATCGCGATCAGGGCGCGGCCGCACTGGCTGTACGTTCCGTTTTTCGTGTGGTCGATCGCGTTCGGCATCGTCGAGCTCGGCGTGTGGGAATGGAACCACCGCCTCGTCGGAGGCTAAGCGAAGGCGCCGTTCGTCACGCGAGGAACAGCGCTCGTTCGGCGTCCCGGCGCCTCACTAGTCCTTGGAGCACCTCACCGCCCGCGTAGACGAAGCGCGTGAATTGGTCCGCCGCGCCGGCGTAGTCGCCGGTGTTGAGCACCGAGAGCAGCGTGGAGTTCTGGAGCGTTCCGGCACCGAGATTGTAGACGAAGCTCACGAGTGCGGCGAATTGATTGTCGCTCAAGGCGACCGTGACGGCCGCCGTCACCGCTCGCTCCGCGCCGCGCACGTCGGACTGCAGGAGCGCCTCGGCCTGGGCTTGCGTGATGACGAGGTTCGGCGTGACGTCCGGACCCGTGTGGCCGTAGCCGATCGTCGGCACGCCGACCGCGTCGAGATAGGTCGTGACGTTGGTCGTGCCGCGGACGACCTGCGCGTAGCCCTCGAAATTTTTGATGAGGTTCAAACCCTCGGCGTCGATCGTGCGGGCACCGTCGCCGCCGCCCTTCAGCGCGGCGACGACCTTCGCGTAGTAGACGCCCGCCGTCTGGGCGCCGATGATCCCGGCGAGGGGGCCGGCGTTGCCCAGTCCGTTCGCCTGCTTGAAGGCGTTGACGCCCGCGTCCGAGAGGTCGAGGCTCAGCGGCGGCCCGGCACAGAGCTTCGCGAAGGTCGCCACGGTCTGTGGGCCGATCACGCCCGGAGTCGAGAGACGCAACAACGCCTTGAGCGCGTCGAGGTCGGCGATCGGGAGCGCGGCGAGGATCGCGAGCGCGTTGCGCTCCTCCTCGGAGAGCGTCGTACGATCGACGTTCTGTACGGTTGCCGTAGACATCCATCCCCTTGCTTTCACCCGCAGCAGCGGCGGCAAGGGGAGGCTTCATGCAACGCGGCCGAGCCCCTGCTCTATCACCCTACCGAACGGTTGGATGCCAATGGATCGGCGAACGCAGCCGTTTGGCCGGTTGACACACTCGACGTTCCATAGTACAAACCATGCCACGATGCAAACGCGCCTCGTCGTTCTTGTTAGCGTCCTTCTTGCGGTCCTTATTGATGGCCGGCGAGACGCTTTCGCATAGACGACGACACCTAGGTCGCGACTACGAGAGCCCTCGCCGGAGAACCGGCGGGGGCTTTTTTCATAGCTCTCCGGAGGAATCATGGACGCCTATTACGACCGCGACATCGATCGCGGCGCACTCGACGGAAAAACGATCGCCGTCATCGGCTACGGCAGTCAAGGGCGCGCGCAGGCGCTGAACCTGCACGACTCTCGCCAGCACGTCGTGGTCGGACTGCGCCCGGAATCGGCGAAGCGCGACGAAGCGCGCCGCGACGGACTGCCGGTCGCATCGGTCTCCGAAGCCGTCACCCAAGCCGACGTCGTGATGCTCCTCATCCCCGACGAAGAGCAGCCCGCGGTCTTCATGCGCGACATCGTCGAGCATCTGCGGCCCGGAATGGCGCTCGCGTTCTCGCACGGGTTCGGCATCCACTTCGGGACGATCGTGCCGCCGGTCGACATCGACGTCATCATGATCGCGCCCAAGGGTCCGGGACGGCTCGTCCGCACCGAGTACGAAGCGGGCCGCGGCGTGCCGTGTTTGATCGCGATCCACCAGGATCCGACCGGCAAGGCGAAGCCGCTCGCGCTGGCCTATGCTTCCGCGATCGGCGGCGGCCGTGCCGGCATCCTCGAGACGAATTTCCGGGAAGAGACCGAGACCGATCTCTTCGGCGAACAAGCCGTGCTGTGCGGCGGTCTCTCGGCCCTCGTGAAGGCCGGTTTCGAGACGCTCACCGAGGCCGGTTACGCGCCGGAGATGGCGTACTTCGAGTGCCTCCACGAGGTCAAACTGATCGTCGACCTGATGTACGAGCGCGGGATCGAAGGCATGCGCAACGCCATCAGCAACACCGCGAAGTACGGCGACTACACGCGCGGCGAACGCATCGTCAACGACGCGACGCGCGCCGAGATGCGCAAGATTCTGGGCGAGATCCAGAGCGGTCAGTTCGCCCAGGAGTGGGTCGCCGAGAACGCCGCCGGCAAGCCGTCGTTCCGCGCCTATCGCGAGAAGGCCGCGAAGCACGAGATCGAGCACGTCGGTCACGAGCTGCGCGGCTTGATGCCCTGGATGAACGAACGCGCCGCCGGCGAGCCGGCGGACGACGATCTCCGCTTCCGGGTCCTCTAAACGATCATGAACGGCGCGCAGGCGGTCGTCGAGGCGCTCGGACGCGAGGGAGTCGACTTCATCTTCGGCTACCCGGGCGGAGCGATCATGCCCATGTACGATGCGCTCTTTCAGCACCCCGTCCGGCACGTGTTGTGTCGCCACGAAGCGGCGGCGGTCTTCGCCGCGAGCGGCTACGCGCGTACGTCGGGGCGCGTCGGCGTCTGTTGCGCCACGTCGGGCCCGGGGGCGACGAACCTCGTCACCGGGCTCCTCGACGCGTTCATGGACAACGTTCCGGTCGTCGCGATCACGGGTCAAGTCCGCACCGAGCTGATGGGCACCGACGGCTTCCAAGAAGCCGACGTCTGCGCGATCACGCAAGGGATCACCAAGCGCAACTTCCTGGTGACCGACTCGACCAAGATCGCCTCCACGCTGCACGAAGCGTTCGCGCTCGCGCGCAGCGGGCGGCCCGGACCGGTCCTGGTCGACATCCCTAACGATTTGCTCAAAGCACAGCTCGACGCCGCCTACGTCACCGACGCCGTCCGGCCCGCCGCGCGGCCCGCGACGAGCGCCCGGGTGTCGGAGGCGGCGGTGCGTGACGCGGTCGCGCGGATTCGGGCCGCACGGCGGCCGGTGGCGATCATCGGCGGCGGCGTCCGGGCCGGCGCGGTCGAAGCCTACCGCACCTTCGTCTCACTGCTCGGCCTCCCGCACGCATCGACGATCATGGCGCTCGGTTCGGCCTCGCCGAACGATCCCGCCTATCTCGGCATGCTCGGGATGCACGGCCTCAAAGCCGCCAACAAAGCGGTGCAGCGCGCCGATCTGCTGATCGCGCTGGGGATGCGTTTCGACGACCGGGTGACCGGCAAGCCGGATCGCTTCGCGCGCACGGCGGCGGTGATCCACGCCGACATCGACGCGACCGAATTCAACAAGATCATCCACGCCGACGTCTCGCTGCACGGCGATTTGCGCGATACGCTCGAGGCGCTCGTCGCCGAGCTCGTGCGCACGCAGGTGCCGCGCTTCGACGACTGGGCGAGCGAAGCGCAGCAGCTCGGCGGCCCGTTGCCGAGCGACCGCGTCGGCGACCACGTCCTCTCCGCGACGGACGTGCTCGACCGGTTCTTCGCCGCGGTCCCCGACGACGCGGTCATCACGACCGACGTCGGTCAACACCAGATGTGGACCGCGCAGCGCGCGCGTCCGGCGCACCCGCGCAACTACGCCACCTCGGCCGGCCTGGGCTCGATGGGATTCGGCTTCCCGGCCGCGATCGGCGCGCAGTTCGCGCGTCCCGACGCACCGGTGTTCGCCATCGTCGGTGACGGCGGTTTCCAAATGTGCCTCCCGGAGCTCGCGACGCTACGGCGCTACAACGTGCCGGCGAAGATCCTGTTGATCGACAACCAGAATCTCGGCATGGTCCGGCAATGGCAAGAGCTCTTCTTCTCCGAACGCTATTCGGCGACGAACCTCGCCGACAATCCGGACTTCGCAGCGATCGCCCGCGCTTACGGGATCGAGGCGTTCTTTGTGAACGACCCGCACGATGCCGACGACGTGATCGCACGCTTCGTCGCGTATCGCGGACCCGCGCTGCTGCACGCGGCGTGTCACCCCACCGAAAACGTCTGGCCGATGATCCCCGCCGGGATGACGGTCGACGACCTGATGGAAGCCCGAGCTTGACCTGTGACCTCACGCTGCGCGACTTCCGCAGCATCGCCCGCATCGTGAACCTGGCCCACCGCTTCAACTGTCGCTGCACGCGCGTCGACGCGACCGCGGACGCCGATGCCACTCAGGCGATGTTCGCCTTCGACGGCCCGGCGCTCGCGCTCACCCGGCTGCGCGCGCAAATCGACCGCATCCTCGCCTACGAGGCCTCACCTGAATGAGCGCTATGAACACCCACCGCTACACCGCTTTTCCGTCGATTCCGCTGAGCGACCGGCAGTGGCCGGGACGTACGATCGACCGTGCGCCGCTGTGGTGCAGCGTCGATCTTCGCGACGGCAATCAAGCGCTGGTCGAACCGATGGGGCCGGATCGCAAGCTGCGCATGTTCGACCTGCTCGTGCGGATGGGCTTCAAGGAGATCGAGGTCGGCTTTCCGTCCGCCTCGCAGCCGGACTTCGACTTCGTGCGGCAGCTGATCGACGAACGCCGCATCCCGGCCGACGTGACGATCCAGGTGCTGACCCAGGCGCGCAACGACTTGATCGACCGCACGATCGAAGCGATCGACGGCGCCCCGCGCGCGATCGTCCACGTCTACAACGCGACCTCGCCGCTGTTCCGCCGCGTCGTTTTCGGTTTGGACAACGCCGGCGTCATCGACGTCGCCGTCTCCGCCGTTACCCACATTCGTCAGCGGGCCCGAGAGATCGAGGCCCGCACGCATGTCCGGCTCGAGTATTCGCCCGAGACGTTCTCGGCGACCGAGCTCGAGTTCACCAAAGAGATCTGCGAAGCCGTGATGGACGCCTGGGGTCCGACGACGGAAGAACCGATCGTGCTCAATCTGCCGGCGACGGTGGAGTGCGCGGGGCCGAATGTCTATGCCGATCAGATCGAGTGGATCCACCGCAACATCCGCCACCGCGACCGCGTCGTGCTCAGCCTGCACCCGCACAACGACCGCGGCACCGCGGTCGCCGCGGCGGAACTCGGCCTGATGGCCGGCGCCGACCGCGTCGAGGGGACGCTCTTCGGCAACGGCGAGCGCACCGGGAACGTCGACATCGTCACGCTGGCGCTCAACTTGTACACGCGAGGCGTCGAGCCGATGCTCGACCTGCGCGACATCCCCGCGATGGTCGAGATCGTCGAGGACTGCAACCGGCTGCCGGTGCACGCCCGTCACCCCTACGCCGGCGAGCTCGTCTTCACCGCGTTCTCGGGATCGCATCAGGACGCGATCAAGAAGGGCTTCGCGGCACTCGACCGCAGCGCCGGGGCGCTCTGGGAAGTTCCGTACCTGCCGCTCGATCCGAAGGACATCGGGCGTTCGTACGAAGCGGTCGTGCGGGTCAACAGCCAGTCCGGCAAGGGCGGCGTCGCCTACGTGCTGCACGCCGAGCAAGGCTACGAATTGCCGCGCGGGTTGCAGATCGACTTCAGCCGCGTGATCCAAGCGCGCAGCGAAGCGTCCGGCGGCGAGATCACGCCGCCCGAGATTCGCGATGCGTTCGACGCGACGTACGTGCACGGCGGCCGCTTGCGGCTGGCGGGTTATGTGACCACCAACGACGGTGTGGCGGGAACGCCGTGCACGATCGACGCGACGCTCACCGACGGGCTACGGCCGTTTACCATCTACGGCGACGGAACCGGACCGATCGACGCGTTCGTCGATGCGCTGCACCGCACGTTCGACGTCGGCATCCACGTGCGCGACTATCACGAGCACTCGCTGCGCGCCGGGGAGGACGCAGCCGCCGTGTCGTACGTCGAGGTCGACGTCGACGGACGCAGCGTGTGGGGCGTCGGGATCGATGCGAACATCGTGACCGCGTCGCTGGCGGCGATCGTCAGCGCCGTCGGCAGGGTTCCGGCGGCCCTTCGTACCGCCGGAGACGATTTGGAGAATGAGGAAACAAGTGCGCCGGTCGCTGTTTGATAAAGTCTGGGACGCGCACGTCGTCGAGGAACTGCCGGGCGGCAACGCGCTGGTGTTCATGGACCTCGTCGTCGCGCACGAGATCACGACGCCCCCGGGCGCGATCGCGATCGAGAAAGAGTTCGGCGACAAGCTCTACGAGCCCGACCGCATCGTCGCGATGATCGACCACGTCGCGCCCGCCAAGGACGCAGCGACCGCGCTGCAGGCGCAGACCGTGCGCACGTGGGCGAAGCGCCAAGGGATTCGCTTCCACGACATCGGCAACAACGGCATCTGCCACGTGCTCGTCCCCGAACGCGGGTACGTGTCGCCCGGGATGACGGTCTGCTGCGGTGACAGCCATACCTGCACGCTCGGCGCGCTGGGCGCGTTCGCGCTCGGCATCGGCACGACGGCGCAAGCCGGCGCGATGCTCGCCGGATGCTTGATCCTGCAGCGTCCGAAGGTCATGCGCATCGAGATCACCGGCGAACTTCCGCCCGACGCGACCGCCAAGGACCTCACGCTCTCCGTCATCGCGACGATCGGCTTCCGCGGCGGCACCGGCTACGTGCTCGAATACACCGGCTCCGCCGTGCGCGCGCTGAACATGGAACAGCGCATGACGCTGTGCAACATGGCGATCGAAGCCGGCGCGACGACTGGGATCATCGCGTCCGACGCGACGACGGCCGCATACCTCGCGGCGACGCCGGGCGCTCCCACGAACTGGACCGCATTGCAAGCCGACGACGACGCGGAATACGCCGCGACCGTGACGATCGACGGCAACGCGATCCGGCCGGTCGTCTCGTGGGGAACGAACCCCGGCGAGTGCTCGCCGGTCGACGGCATCGTACCGTTCGACGCGCCGGCGGAATCGCTCGCGTACATGGATCTGCAGCCGGGTCAAGCGCTGCGCAGCATCGCGATCGATCAAGCCTTCATCGGGTCGTGCACGAACTCGCGCATCGGCGATCTGCGCGCCGCCGCGGCGGTGCTCCAAGGACAACAGGTCAGCGTCCCGACGATCATCACGCCGGGTTCGCAAGCGGTACGCAGGCAGGCCGAGAAGGAAGGCTTGCACGACATCTTTCAGGACGCGGGCGCGCTGTGGACGCACTCGTCGTGCGGTCCGTGTCTTGGGATGTCGATGGGCGTCCTCGCGGCCGGAACGCGCTGCGTCTCCTCGTCGAACCGCAACTTCCCGGGCCGGATGGGTGACGGCGGACGCGTTCACCTCGCGGCACCGGCCGTCGTTGCCGCGTCGGCGATCCTGGGCCGCATCGCCTCGCCGGCGGAGATCCAAGCGCGCGAAGTGGTGCTGGCATGATCGTCGAGGGCAGCGTCCTCCCCATTCCGCGGGCGAACATCGACACCGACCAGATCATTCCCGCGCACTACCTGACGCGCATCGACGCCGACGGGATGGGCGAACACCTCTTCGAGGGGATGCCGGACGGCGTGCATCTGATGGCGCTCCATCCCGGCGCCTCGATCATCGTCACCGGTGAGAACTTCGGCTGCGGCTCCTCGCGCGAACACGCCGCATGGGCGCTGCTCGGCCGCGGCTTCAAGGCCGTGATCGCGCCGAGCTTCGCGCGTATCTTCCACGAAAACGCCTACAACAACGGCGTCGTGCCGGTGATCCTCCCGCAGGAGACCGTTGACGAGCTGATGGGCGCGCGGTCGATCGCGATCGACGTCGCCGGCGAGACGCTGCGCGCGGACAGCGGCGCGCCGATTCCCTTCGCGCTCGACCCGCTGCGCAAGCAGTTCGTCCTGGGCGGCGGCTTTCTCAAGTATCTCAACAGCAAGATCGCCGACGTGCGCGCGTGGGAAGCCGCGCGATGAGCACGATCGCGGTTCTGCCGGGCGACGGGATCGGACCGGAAGTGACGGCTGCGGCCGTGAGCGTGCTGCACGCGGCGGTGCCGTCGTGCACGTTTGCCGAAGGCGCGGTCGGCGCGGCGGCGATTGCCTCGCACGGCACGCCCCTGCCGGACGAAACGCTCGCGCTGGCGCGCGGCGCGGACGCGATCTTGTTCGGTGCGGTCGGCGGTCCGGGGTTCGAACATCTCACCCCCGACAAGCGTCCCGAGGCGTCGATCCTCGGGTTGCGCAAGGCATTCGGCCTGTACGCCAACGTGCGCCCATCGCGCGTGTTCGCGGGCCTCGAGCAGCGTTCGCCGCTGCGCGCGGAGCTCGCGACCGGGATGGACCTCGTGTTCGTGCGCGAACTGACCGGGGGACTCTACTTCGGTCCCAAGAGCCTCGAGATCGAGGACGGCGTACTGACCGCGCGCGACGGCTTGGTCTATCGCGACTTCGAGATCGAACGGATCGCGCGGTTCGCGTTCGCGCTGGCCCGGTCGCGCCGCAAGCGCGTCACCTCGGTCGACAAATCGAACGTGCTGATCTCCTCGCAGCTCTGGCGGCGCATCATCAGCGAGGTTGCCGGTGAGTTCCCCGACGTCGCTCTCGAGCACATGCTCGTCGACAATGCGGCGATGCAGCTGGTCCGGGATCCGCGCGCGTTCGACGTGATCGTCACCGAGAACATGTTCGGCGACATTCTCTCCGACGAAGCGGCGATGATCACCGGGACGATCGGCACCGCGCCGAGCGCAAGCCTCGGTGCCGACCCGGACGCGCGCGGATTCGGTCTCTACGAGCCGATCAGCGGCACCGCGCCGGACATCGCCGGCCGCGGTATCGCGAACCCCGCCGGCGCTATTCTCTCGGCCGCTTTGCTGGCGCGCTTCTCGCTCGGCGACGACGACGCGGCGCGGCGCATCGAAGTCGCCGTCGCAGGGGCGCTCGAAGCGGGGCCGCATACGGCCGACCTCGGCGGCTCGGCGTCGACCGACGCGTTCGCCGACGCGGTGCTCGAGCGGCTGGCGCAACCGGCACCGGTATACGCTCGCTAGCGCACGACGTTTCTTTTTCTCCCCATTGCGGAACAAGGTCAGACTGCCGGGGAGACCATCACGTCCAAATCATCCATCGTCCGACCTGCACCGACCGCAGCCGCGTCGGTGCGCTCCAATTGGCGCACCGGCGCCCTGCTCGGGGCCATTCACCTCGGGGCATTCGCCGCGCTCGTGCCGGGCTGCTCGTCATGGTCCGCGGTCGCGGTGATGCTGGTGCTGACCTACGTCACCGGCGGAATCGGCGTCGCGCTGGGATTTCACCGCGCGCTGACGCACCGCAGCTATCGGCTGTGGCGGCCGCTCGAATACGCCGTCGCCGTCTGCGGTTGTCTCGCGCTCCAAGGTTCGCCGATCGACTGGGTGGCGACGCATCGGAAGCACCACGCGCACACCGACGTGCCCGGCGATCCGCACGATGCGAACGAGGGCTTCGCGTGGTCGCACTTGCTGTGGATGGTGATGCCGAATTCGGCGCTGCTCGACGCGGAGCAGCGCGAGCGGTTCGCGCCGGACCTCACCGCCGACCCGTTCTATCGTCGGCTCGATCGCTCGCACGTGCTGTTCACGGTGCTGCTCGCGGCGCTGCTCTACGCGCTTGGCGGGCTTCCGTGGGTCGTGTGGGGCATCTTCGTACGGCTCGCGCTGACCTATCAGATCACATGGCTCGTGAACAGCGCCGCGCACACGATCGGCTACCGAACGTTCCGCACCGATGATCGCTCGACCAATTGCTGGTGGGTCGCGCTGCTCGGCTGGGGCGAAGGCTGGCACAACAACCACCACGCGTTTCCGTTCTCGGCGCGCCACGGCATGCGCTGGTTCGAACTCGACACGACGTGGCTGACGGTGCGAGTGCTCGCAGCGCTCGGACTCGCCAAGGACCTGCGGCTTCCCACCGTCTCGATGCTCGCCCGCCTGCGCTACCGAAGAGCGGGTTAGCGCTCAATACCGGCCATCTTCGCGAGCGCGTGGAACACGACCGCGAAGTCTTCCTTCGCGTAGCCGAACGCGCACGCCGCGGAGAACATCTGCTGCGCGACGGCCGTGGTCGTCACGGGGACGTCGGTCTCGCGCGCAAGGTCGAGCGCGAGCGCCAGATCTTTTTGGATCATCGTGCAGTCGAACAACGGAGACGGCGGCGGAGCGAGGATGAACGGGATACGATACTTGAGCGCGGGCGAAGCGATCACGCCGCCCAGCAGCGTCTCGATTGCGACGCGCCGGTCGACACCCATCTTCTCCGCGAGCAAAATCCCTTCGCTGAAGGCGACGACCTGCACCGCGAGGTTGAGGTTCGCCGCGATCTTCAGCGCCTTCGCGCCTCCGACGTCGCCCACGCGACGCACTGAACCGATCGCGAGCAGTGCCGGCTCGGCGCGTCCGTACGCATCGCGCGGGCCGCCAACCATGATGAGCAGCTTCCCCTCGCGCAAGGTGAGGATGCTGCCGAGAACCGGCGCGTCGAGCAGCTGCGCGCCACGCTCCGCAACGCGAGCCGCGAGCTCGCGGACGAGCGCCGGTGCGGTCGTGCTCATCTCCGCGACGATCTTCCCGCCCCGCAGCCCGGCGAGAATGCCGTCGGGCCCATCGAACACCGCGAGCAGCGCGGCGTCGTTCGTCACCATCGTGATGGTGAGATCGCCGCGCTCCGCGACCTCGCGCGGCGAGCCCGCGACGATCATCCCCTTCGCCGCGAACGCCTCAGCCTTGGCGCGCGTACGGTTGAATCCGACCAGCGGGTAGCCGGCCGCGAGCAGCCGTTCCGCCATTCCGCCGCCCATGTTGCCGAGGCCGACGATGCCGACCGTGATCTTAGCTTCGCTCATCGCGGGCCTGCTTCCGAGGTCGGAGAGAGGGGTTAGGCCACCACTATACCGTTCTGATTTGCATGGACATCTATTCCAGGCATTTCTTCCTGCTTCTACGCCGCCGGTTTCACCGCGAAGTTCTCCTCGCGGCCAGTGCCTTCGGCTCCACAGGCTGACGCGGGTGAACTCTCCGCGTATCGTGCGAGGTTGCGCGCCGCATTGACATCGCGGTCGTGGGACGTGTCGCACGATACGCACGTCCAAGTGCGCTCGGTGAGCGCGAGAAACTCGTTCTTCGCGCAGCACGTCGAGCAGAGTTTCGAGGATGGGAACCATCGGTCGGCGACAACGTGGCTTCGGGAGCCGCTATCTTCGATCCCTCGCTGAGCGTGGCGAGCGCGGTGATGCCGACATCGACGCCGACAACCGAGTCGTCGATGCGAACGTTTGGCTCGTGCTCCATCTCAATGGCGAAGCTTGCGTACCAGGCATCGGCCTCTCGCGAGATCGTTGCCGAGAGGATACGTCCGGCAAAGCGCACCTCCTCCCGCATCGCTACCCATCCAATGATGGGAAGATCGACCCGCTTGCCGTTGGTGCGCACTGCGTCGGGATGGTACGTATCGGGGCCGTTGTCGGCGCGAAGCTGTCGTGGCGACCCTTCTTCTTGAACGTCGGGACCCTCACACGCTTCCAAGGAAGCTCGTTGCGTCGGTACTTCTTGAGATCCCCGAAGAAGTTGGCGCAGTGCGGCCTCCGACGGCTTCTCCCCGGCGGCATACTGGCGCTGCCACTCCGCCAGCGCCCAGTTATAGGCGAAACGCGCAACGCCGCACGCGCGAGCGAAGTACGATTCCTGATCCGCTGTTGGAACCAGGCGAATTCGATGTGCGAGGATCATGCGTGCGGTTCGCGCGCCAACGCACGCTCGATGCTGATTGCACGGTTCCGAGCCGAACGACGGCCGTACAACCGCGCACAAAAGCTCGTGAGTACACCGATCATGTCCTGCACGAGATCGTCGTTCATCTCCGAGGGGTCCACGACGATGAGCCGGCGGCCGGATGCGGCGAGTGCGGCTTCGAGATACTCCGCACCGAAGCGCGCAAAGCGATCCCGATGTTCGACCACCACTGCACCGATCGTCGCATCCGACAATAAGCGCAGCAGTTTACGACATTTGCCGTTTGAGCCGGATCCGACCTCGGCGACCGATTCAACGACATGCAAATCATGCACCGCGGCGTACTGCGAGAGCCGAGCCAACTGTCGGTCGAGATCGTTGCGCTGATCGTGGCTGCTGACCCGCGCGTACAGCGCGACCGTGGATGGCCGCTCGTCCGCGGTCGCATCGACAAGGATCGTCCCGCTCGGCAATTGCCGCCAAGGGACCGGCATCGCGTCGTCCTTCACCCAGCGCCAAGCCGTCTTATACGAAATTCCTTGCCGTCGCGCCCACTCGACCAGCTTCACCCTACTAGGTTACCATACGACGTACGTTTGGCAATTCGCGGCTATTCGTCGTGGACAGCTTTTGCGACCCGGCCCGGCGCGGCTAGGTTTTCGCTTCGAGCTCGCGGACGATCGCCGCGCAGGTCGCGTCGAGCGTCGGGTGGTGGGGGTCGACGCCCAGCGGAAGGTACTTCCAGCAGCGCTGGCACTTCTCGCCTTCGGCCGGGACGACGACGACGGTCGGCGCTCCGTTCGAAGCGGCGTGGACGCCGCGCAGCGCCGAGACGACCAGCGCTTCGCGCAGGTTGTCGCCCAGCGCGACGAACCGGTCGTAGTACGGCTCCTGCACGTCGATCGTCGCGTCGAGCTGAAAATCCCGAATGCCTTCGCTCGCCGCAACCTGCGCGCGCAGTTCCTTGAGCAGCGACCACGTCGCAAGCTGCGCTTCATCGATCGGCGAAACGGTCGGAAGCTCGAGGTCGAACACCGATTCGGCCGCGCCGCGCAGCGCCGGGTCGAGACATTGCCATGCTTCTTCCGCGGTGAACGAGAGCACCGGGGCGAGCAAAACGCAGAGCGTGCGGAAGATCTCGAACAGCGCCGATTGCGCGCTGCGCCGGCGCGGTGCGTCGGGTGCGCTCGAGTACAGCCTGTCCTTGAGCGCGTCGAGGTAGAACCGCGAGAGGTCTTCGATGTCGAAGCGGGTCAGCGCCACGTACGCGTCGTGCAGGCGGAACGCGCGGTAGTGCTCGGCAACTTCACCGGCAAACGCGTCGAGCGCGGCAAGCGCGAGCCGATCGAGCGGTTCCATCTCCTCTCGCGGCACGATCGAGAGGGGCGTGAGGCCGTCGAGCGCGCCGAGCAGATAGCGCAGACGGTTGCGCAGGTTGCGGTAGACGTTCGAGACGTTGTCGAGCAGGTTCGCGCCGAGCCGCACGTCGCCGGTGAACTCGCTCGATGCGACCCACAAGCGCAGCACGTCGGCGCCGTACTTGGCGATCGCCTCATCGGTCGCCATGTAGTTACCGGTCGACTTGTGCATCGCGTGACCGTGCTGGTCGACGACCCAGCCGTGCGCGATGATCGACTTGTACGGCGCGCGATCGCGCACCGCCGCCGAGGTGACGAGGTTGGACCGGAACCAGCCGCGGTACTGATCGCCGCCCTCGAGGTACGCGTCGGCCGGGAACGGCATGCCGCGTTCGACCAGCACCGCGCGCCAGCTCACGCCCGACTCGAACCAGATGTCGACGATGTTCCGTTCTTTCTCGAACGCCGTTCCGCCGCAGCGCGGACAGGTCAAACCAGGCGGCGCGAACGCGCTCACCGGCTCGGTCCACCACAGATCCGACGCGTTGCCCTCGTCGAACGAACGCGCGCGCATCGCCTGCGCGAGGTTCCGCGCGAGCGCCGGGTCGAGCAGCGACTCGTTGCAGGCCGTGCAGACGACGGCCGGAATCGGCGTTCCCCACGCGCGTTGGCGCGACACGCACCACTCGGGATGGTTCTCCACCATCTGCGACATGCGCGTCTCGCCCCAGGCCGGCAGGAACTCGACGTCGTGCACGGCACGTTCGGCGCGCTCGCGCAAACCGTGGCGATCCATCCCGATGAACCACTGCGCCGTCGCGCGGTACACGACCGGGTTCTTGCAGCGCCAGCAGTGCGGATAGCTGTGGTCGTACGACTCGCTCGCGATCAGCAGCCCCGCCGCGCGCAGGTCGTCGACGATCCGCGCGTTCGCCTCGAAGATGAACATCCCGGCGTACGGACCCGCCTCGGCGGTGAACCGGCCGGCGCCGTCGACCGGGTTGAGGATCGGCAGCCCGTACTGCACGCCGCTCTCGAAGTCGACTTCGCCGTGTCCGGGCGCAGTGTGCACGGCGCCGGTTCCGGTTTCGAGCTCGACGTAGTCGGCGAGGATCACCAGCGAGTCGCGATCGAGGAACGGATGCCTCACCGCGAGCCGCTCGAGGTCCGAGCCCGGCGCCTCGCCCCGCAGGATCGCTTCGCCGGCGGCCATGCGTTCGAACAATGCTCCGGCAAGCGCCTCGGCGACGATGATGTCCTCGCCGGCAACGCGGTAGACGCCGTACGTCGCCGTCGGGCTCAGCGCGATCGCGACGTTGGCCGGCAGCGTCCACGGAGTCGTCGTCCAGATCGCGACCGAGAGCGGCGTGCCGTCGTCGTCGAGACCGAACTTCTCGAGCAGCGCGGGACGCTGCGCCGCGTTCGCGGGGAAGCGGACGTAGACGGAGGGCGAGGTGTGGTCCTTGTACTCGATCTCGGCCTCGGCCAGTGCCGTCTCGTCGTACACGCACCAGAGGGTCGAGCGCAGTCCCTTGTAGAGGTAGTCGCGCTCGGCGAGGTCGGCCAGCGTCTCGACGATCACCGCTTCGTACTCGGGCGCGATCGTCATGTACGGTTCGTCGAAGCGGCCGAACGACGCCCCCATGCGCAGCATCTGCTCGCGCTGGCGGCCCATCCAGTACAGCGCGCGTTCGCGACAGGCGCGGCGCAGCTCGATCGGGTCGGCCGCCCGGAAGTCGAGCTTCAAATGCTTGAGCGTCTCGCGTTCGATCGGCAAGCCGTGCATGTCCCAGCCCGGAACGAAGTCGGCGTAGCGGCCGTCCAGCAGGTGGATCTTCACCAGCGCGTCCTTGAGGAAGCGGTTGAGGAAGGTCCCCATGTGCATGTCGCCGTTCGCGTACGGCGGTCCGTCGTGCAGGATGTACGGTGCTCCGCCCTGCTCGCCGTTGCGCGCCAGCCGCTTGCGATACGTCTGGTGCTCGGTCCACCACGCGACGCGGGCCGGCTCACGTTTGGGGAGCTCGGCCCGCATCGGGAAGTCGGTCTTGGGCAGGTTCAGAGTCGAACGGTAATCGCGCGCGCTTTCGGACATCGGAACGGTCTGACTTCGGGCGGAACCGTGCGGCGCTCCCCCCGGCTCGCGCGAAAGTTTCGCGTTCGGACGGTTGCTCTACGCCGTGACGGGGACGTCGCCGGACGGAACGCGGGTGGAGGTGCGCAGAGCGCGCTCCTGCGACCAGCTCTGACGCAGGAGGAACGCGCCCAGCAACGCGCACCAGCCGTACGACACGTCCCTCAGGCCGGCTGCCGCGAGCACACCGGCGGCCACGAAGACGACGGCGAACGCCATGCCGACCCGCGCAGCGGCGATCGTCGCGGTGCGACGATCGTGACCGCGCCGCCACAGCACCGCGCGCAGCACCCGCCCGCCGTCCATCGGATAGGCGGGGATCATGTTGAAGACCGCCAGCACGCCGTTGACCAAGGCGACGTAGGTGCCCAGCCGGCCGAGCGCCTCGCCGACGCTCCCCGAGGCGTAACGGTCGATCGCGAAGGTGGCGGCGAGCGCGACGACGCCGAGCAGGGCGCTCATGATCGGTCCGGCGGCCGCGATCGCGGCGTCAGCCCGCGGCGTCCCGGGTTCGGTTTCCAGCTCCGCGACGCCGCCGAAGAGGAACAGCGTGATCGCCCGGGTGCGCACGCCGAAGCGGCGGGCGACCAAGGCGTGCGCGAACTCGTGGGCGACGACGCTGACGAACAGCGCGAGTGCGCAGAGTGCGCCGAGCGCGTACGCCTGAGCCGTCGGCGTCGCGGCCAGACCGCGCGCGAGCACGACCGTCATGAACGCGTAGACGACGAGCCACGAAACGTGCACGCCGACGCGAATGCCGAACAGACGACCCAGAAAAAACGTCTGCCGTCTCACCGTGACGCGCTCGTTCGCGCGTCAGCCTTCGCCGCCTGCAGACTTTGGTGTAACGCGTGTCACGAGTTCGTTCAAGACGTCGAAGTTGCGCTCGGCGAGTTGCTCGATCTGCGGGCGCACGCTCTGCAAGTGGGCGGTCAACTCCGCGCGACGCGCCCACGCATCGTCGAGCCTGCGCGCGATCTCGTCCGCCGCCGGAAGCGGCTGGCCCGGGACGAACAGCGGTGCGGCCGGATAGGCGAGGTCCTCGCAGAGCGACGTGACCTTGGGATCGTAGGGCAGCGCGAGGAACGGAACGCCGGCCCGCGCGGCGAGGATCAGTGCGTGCAGTCGCATGCCGATCACGAGCGACGCGCGCGCGATCACCTGCGCGGCTTGGCCCAATGGATAATCCGGCAGCAGCACCGGCGTCGACGCGCAGCGGCGGATGATCGCGGTCGAGACTTCGGCGTCAGGCGGTCCTCCGAGCGGCAAGAAGGCGACGCGCGCGCCGTACTTCCCGGCCAGCCGGTCCGCGACGGCGGCCAGCGCAGCCGTCGTCGCCTCCGACGCTTGCCATTTGCGCACCGACACCACGACCAGCGGCGCATCGTCGCCGGCCAGTCCTTCCGCGGCGAGGTCGAGCGGCTCGCCGCCGGACTCGAACAGGAACACCGGGTCGGCCGTCCGCTCGACGTGCACGCCGGGGACGAGGCCGCCGAGCAGCTTCTGCGAGCGGACGTCGCGCACGGTCGCCGCCGCGATCCCGCGGCAGAAGTTGCGGACGATGGCCCGGCCCCAGAAATCGAGGGGCCCGATCGACTGGGCGAACACCATCGTCGGTTTTCCCGCCCGCACGGCCGTGCGGATCACGTTGCTGTAGTAGAGGAGACTGCGCAAGCTGGTGACGTTCTGCAGCAGGCCTCCGCCGCCGGAGAGCACGACGTCGGCACGATCGATGGCGCCGCGGACGCGGCCGAGGTCCATCCGCGGTGTCGCCTCCACGCCGAAGGTGCGCGCGGTTTGCGCCGGGTCGCCGCTCAGCACGTCGACCGCGCAGCCCGGCCAGTGCGAGCGCAGACGCGAGACGATGACTTCGAGCAGCGCCTCGTCGCCGAGGTTCCCGAAACCGTAGTATCCGCTGAGCAGAAATCGGGGCGCGCCGGCCATCTCACGGACGCCGGAAGCGGCGGTACGCGACGATGGCGATCGCGCCGATGAGCAGCCCGATCACCGCGCCGTTGACCAGCCGCAGCGCGGAGATGAACAGGTGCGTGTGCAGGTGCGAGAACGTGTCCGCCACGTCGCCCAAACCGACCCCGATCGCGAGCGCCAGCAGCCAGCCCCAGCGAGCGCGGTCGCCGGGGAGCAGTGCCGGCACGAGCATCAGGGCCGGAAAGCCGACCAAGAACTCCTTGAACCGCGGGCGGACTTGGAGCAGCGTCGTCAGGTGGGCGCGCAAGGCGAGCTCGATCCCGGACGGCGCGATGTCGCTTTGATTTCCACTGCGCACCAGAACCAGATACCCCGCGCCGAGCAGCACGATCCCGGCGACCAGCTGCAGCACCGTCACCGGCGATTCGGCCAGCCGAGCCGGTGCGACGCGCGCGCCCCAGCGATCCGTGAAGAGGTACAGCACCAGCGCAATGAGCGGCGGCAAAACTAGCACGGCCTTCACGCCGCTGAAGCGGTCGATCTCGATCATCGTCAACGGCGTCGAGAGCAGGCCGACGATGACCAGCACGCCGCCCAGCGTCACGCCGATCGCGATCGCCATCACCCGGATCCCGTCGAGGATCGCCGCACCGGTCGTCGGCGCGCGCGGTGCGCGAAAAGCCGGCGCGATCGCGACGAAGCCGGCGACCGCGAAGGCGATCGCACCGATCAAGGCCAGCACTTTGCGCGCCGCCATGTCGTGGTGCACCGCGAAGCCCCCGACGACGAGCAGCAGGTCGCACGCGACGAACGCGATCAGCCAGCGCGACCCGCCGATCCCGAAGACATCGAGCAGCAGCAAGAGTATCGCCGGAACGGCAAGCGAAACGGCCGCGATCTCCCACCAGCGCGTCTCGAACCGATCGATGGGCGACGCCGTGCCGATCTTCAGTCCCGACGCGCGGATGCTCTGCGCGATCTGCCGGACGAGTTCGACGTTGGTCGCCTCGATCGAACGGTCGCCCCACTGGTGCGCGAAAGGACGCAAATACACGACGCGGATGTTGCGCTCGCGCACGCCGAGCGCGTAGCGCGAGACGATCTCTTCCGGACGAAGTTTGTCCTGTTCGACCTTCGAGATCGCCTGCACGCGGACGGTGGCGTTGGGCAGGTCCTTCGCAAGCGTCTCGCTCCCGGCTTGGTTCTGTTTGACGTCGTACGTCTCGACCGTGCCGAAATCGACGTGCTCGTCGTGCATCACGGCGGCGGTGTCCGCGATCGTGTCGGGATAGCCGACGACCTGATTGCGCAAGCCGAAGAAGATGACCGTGTGCGCGTTGTGGCCGGCGACCTCGTCTCGAAATAGCGCGCGGATCTGCGGTGCCTTGAAGCGCTCGTCGTTCTGCAGTCGCGGCACCAGATACAGGTTGAGCTCGCGCGCGAGCGCGACGCGATCGGCCGGCAGACCCAGCCCCACGGAGCTGAAATAGTCGGCCTGTGTGCGGATCGCGAATACCGCGGGCGCCGCGCGGCGCAGCACGCGCACCGCACGCGGCGAGAACTTGAGCGCGAGCTGCTGCGCATACCGGTTCGCGGTGGCCGGATCGTACGCTACCAGGTACACCTCGTCGGTGCGAATGCCGTGCACGGCGAGCCGTGCGAACACCGGATCGTGGAATCCGGTCAGCTTCGCCTGCGAGAGCAGCGTCGTGCCGGGATACACCGCCGCGCTCGCCGACGACGACACCGCGCCGCCGAGCTCTTCTTGCACCGCGAGCGACGTCAGCCCGGCGCGCCGCAGCGCAATGAGAAACGCGCGCTGATCGTACGCGTACGAACGCGCGAGCGATTGAAAGTCCGCGTCGTCCATCACGATCTCGACACGGTTCGCTCGATGCTCGTGCCGTTCGCGCCGTACGACGATGTAGAGCGAGGCGAGAAGCCCGATCACAAGCAGGGCATACAGCAGACGGCGGTAGGTCACGTTCGGCATCTTCGCAGAAAAACAACAAGACCCGCTGTGAAGCGGGTCTTGCTGCCGTCGCGTAGCAGGTTGCCCTACTACCGGGTGTGGGCGACGATTTCATGCGTCGTTTCGACGCTGCCCACACCGGACGATTATCGTAACATAAGGATTGGAACATCGAGCCGCGATTCCTCTCGTTCGCGCCCCCTGCCGGTTAAGGTTCCGTAACAAGGGGACGCCGCCGAATTTCATGTCCGCCAGACGGGGGGCCGCTTGCCGACGAAGGCGCCCATGCCTTCTTGAGCGTCGGCGGCGAGCGCGTTCTGCGACATCACTTCCTTGGCGTATGCGTACGCTTGGGCTTGCGGCAGGTCGATCTGGGCGTAGAAGGCCGCCTTCCCCAGACCGACGACCGCGCCGGCGCTGCCGGCAATCTTGGAAGCCAGGGAACTGGTCGCGGACTCGAGCGCTTCGGGAGGTACCGCGCGATTGATCAGGCCCCAATCGGCCGCCGTGAGGGCGTCGATCGGTTCGCCGGTGAGGAGCATCTCCATCGCGCGTTTGCGGCCGATCGCGCGGGTCAGCGCCACCATCGGCGTCGTGCAGAACAAGCCGATCTTGACGCCCGGCGTCGCGAAGACCGCAGCGGTCGACGCGATCGCGAGATCGCAGGTCGCGACGAGTTGACAGCCGGCGGCGGTGGCGACCCCGGCGACTTCGGCGATCACCGGCTGCGGGATCGTCTGAATCGACTCCATCAACTTGACGCAGGTATCGAAGGTCAAGCGGTAGTCCTCGATGCTGCGTTCGAGCATCTCGCGCAGATCGTGTCCGGCGCTGAAGGCCGGACCGAGCCCGCGCAGGATCACCGCCTTGATCGAGCGGTCCGCGCCGATCGCCGCGAACGCGGCGAGGAGTTCGCGCATGACTTCAAGCGAGAGCGCGTTGCGCTTCTCGGGACGGTTGAGCGTCACGACGGCGATCCCGTCGGCGCCCTCCACGAGGAGGTGGCGATATGCGCTGGTTGCGATCATCGGCGTTGGCCTTTGCTTAGGGGGTCGGGGTGGGCTCCGGTGAGACTCCGCCCTTGTGATGCTTCTTCTTGCCGCTGGGCGCGACGGTGGCACCGCTCATCGAGTTGCCGTGGCCGATCGGCGACGCCTTCGGGGCACGGGCGCCCATCGCTTTGGCTGCTGAGGTGCAGGCGTAGCCGCCGTGCTTGGTCTTCCCGTAGTACTCCGTACCTTCGGCCCAGTAGATCTTCGAGGTGGTGTTTATCCACACGGCCGGGTCGCCCGCTGGGCACGAGGGGACGGTGGCGGAAAGCGAGCCGGCCGGCGCGGGAGTGCCCTTGGGTTTCGCGGACGCACCAAAAGGAACGGCGACGGCGAGCACGAGCGCGAGAACGGCGGCAAGGCGTATCATGCCCGGTATTTGGGTCAAACGCACGCCGCCCCCTGGGCTATTTTCCGCGCGGCCAGGGGACGGCGATAGTCAGCGCGGCTTGAAGCGACGTCGGGCCGCCCGGGAGCGGCCGGGCTTGCTGGATCAGGACGCGAGCGTGCGGGGTGACGAGAGCCTCCACGTACCACAGGAGCGCGCGCGTCGCTGCCGGGGCGGCGAATGCGTCCTCGCGGATCCCGACGAACGCATGCTCGCCGAGCCGCCAGCGCAAGCGCGCGAACCCGCCGGTCGAGTCCAGGCGTCCCCCGATGCCGTCGCTGTTGTAGTCGCGGCCCCACCACTGTTCGGCCAGCAGCTCCAACCGGCGGTGGCGCGCGTCGATCGAAACGCCGGTGCGCGTGTACGCGTCGTTGAAGGACGCCCGTCCGAGCGGTGTGATGCCGGCCGTGCCCGAGATCGCGTCGATCCCGAGCCGCAGGTCGTCGTTCAGCGGCACGCGCGCGTAGAGGCCATACTCCGGCGCCGCGAACGTCTGCGTCGTTCCGGTGTCGACCGGCTTTCCGCCGTAGGCCGAACCCGACGCGTTGCCGACGCCGATCGTCGCGGCGAAGCGCGCGACGCCGACGGAGCGTTCCGCTTCGAGGCCCCAGCGCGGCGTCGCGAGCGTCAGCTCGTTGAGGCCGGCTCGCGCGCCTTCGTAGCCGTAGGTCGTGAGCGTGTCGAGGCGCTGCGCAGGCGAATGGACGAGCGGCAGTTCGAACAATCCGGCGCGGTACAACACCTTCGAGTGGTCGTCGCGATAGGCGAGGTACCCCAGAAACAGCGACGCCGGACCGCCTTGGCTGCCGAGGCTCTCGTGCACGAACGCCTCGATCTGTCCGACCTCGACTGCGCCGAGAATCGCGCCCGCCGGAACGGTTCTCGTCGTACTTCCCTGCGGCGGCGTCTCGGTGTAGCCGATCTGCTCGCGCAAGGCGACGATCGTCGTGCCGTGTTTCGCCAGACCGTCGATGCGGTAGCCGCGATTGCGGAACTCGTTGCCGAACGCGTTGAGTTCGGGCAGCACCGAGTGGCACGTCGCGCACGTCAGGTTGTAGCGTTGCGCGAAGATCGGCATCGCCTGCGCCGCGCGCGGCGCGAACGCGCACGCGATGCCGATGCCGATGCCGATGCCGGCCTGCAGCGCGGCGACGGCGACGCGGTTATCGGACAATGACCGCTCCACGCATCGGTGCGCCGTAGTGGTAGAAGCAGCCGTACAGATAGGTTCCGGCCTTGTCGGCGAGCAGCGGCTGCGACGAAGCGCCCGCCGCGAGATTGCCGGAAGTCCAGCCCGTCGAGAGCCGGTCGCCGGAGGTGTTCAGCGCGGAGCCGCCGAGCGGCGATCCGGCCGGGAACGCCGCGCCGTCGAACGACGACGAGGTGTGCGCGAACGAGTCGACGTTCACGAAGCGGATCGTCGAGCCGACCGGGACGGTCGCGATCGGGGGTGTGAACCCGCCGCTGCTCCCGTACGCCGTCGCGACGACGGTGGAGGTCGTCAACGAGACGTCGATCGTCGTCAACGAGGTGGACGTCGTCGCGGCGGCGTTCGCCGCCCCCGCAGACGGAGCACCGGGCGTGCACGCTACGAGGACGGCGACGAGGAGGAGCGAGATGGATCGCACGGGCTGATTCTCGCGCCGGGTTGTGAAGCGGCGATGAAAGCCGTGCGGGGATCGCTCTCAGACTTCGTTCACGTCGTCGTGCAAGGCGAAGCCCGGCAGGCGCGCGACGAAGCGGCTTTGCCCCTCGAGCACGACGTCGCCGCCGTGGGCGCGCGCGATCGTGCGGCAGATCGCAAGGCCGAGGCCGCTCCCGCCGCCGTCGTCCCGCTCGCGCACGAAGCGTTCGAAGATCCGCTCGCGCAGTGCGGGCGGGACGCCCGGACCGTCGTCCTCCACGCTGAGCGCGACGTTCGTGCCGTCGGCACCGACCGCGACGCGCACCGAACCGTGCGCGTGCCGGCCGGCGTTCTCGAGCAGGTTCTCCGCCAGCCGCCGCAGCCGGCGCTCGTCGCCGAGCACCCAGGCACCGTCAGCCGCGTCGAGGTCGTAGCGCACGCCGTCGCGGCGCGCCGACGCGATGGCGGTGCGCGCGATCACGGCGACGTCGACCGGCTCGGAAAGGCGCTGCGCGACCTTCTCCTCGCGCACGAGCGCCAGCAGGTCGCCGACGGTCGCCGACGCGTCGAGCGCGATCTCCGCGATGCGGTCGAGCGCATGCGGCGGGCCGCTCTGAGCGAGCCCGGTGATGCGCGCGAGCGGCGTGCGCAGCTCGTGGGCCGCTTCGGCGGCGAAACGCGCTTCGCGCTCGCGGGCTTCGAGCAGCGGCCGCACGGAGATCCGCGCGAGCGCGTACGCGGCGAGGCCCGAGAGCGCCAGCAGCGGCAGGTCGATCAGCGCGAGGTCGAGCGCCGTGCGCCGCATCGCCGCGGCGTAGACGCCGCGGCCTTCCGGCGTGCCGAGGATCGGCTCGAGCGCGTCGTGCCGCGCACCGGCGAGATACACGTAGGCGACCGCGTCGAGCACGACCAGCACCACCAGCAGGATCGCCAGATACGATGCGCTCAGGCGCACGACTACGCGTGCAATGAGTAACCGACTCCCCAGACGGTGGTGATCCGGTCGCGCGCGCCGACGACGGCGAGCTTACGGCGCACGGCGCTGACGTAGACGTCGACGACGTTGCTCGAACCGTCGAAGTCGTCGCCCCACACGCGTTCGAGGATCTGCGCGCGCGTCAAGGCGAGCCCGGCGTTCGAGGCCAGGTACTCCAGCAGGCGAAACTCGGTGGAGCCCAGCGGCACCTCCCGGCCGGCCACGCGCACGGCTCGTGCACCGAGGTCGACGACCAAGTCCCCGACTTCGATCGTGGCGCGGAACGCCAGCGGCGTGCGGCGCAGCAGCGCGCGCAGCCGTGCCGCGAGCTCGTCCTCGACGAACGGCTTGACCAGATAGTCGTCGGCGCCTGCATCCAACCCGCGCACGCGATCCTCCACCGCGTCGCGCGCGGTCAGAAAGAGCACCGGCGTGGCGACGCCCTCGGCCCGGGCGTCGCGGCACAGCGCAAACCCGTCGCGACCGGGCAAGACGACGTCGACGACGGCCGCGTCGTACGTGCCGCGCAAGAGCATGTCGTACCCGGAAACGCCGTCCATCGCCACGTCGACCGCGTACTTGCGGCGTTCGAGCATGGCACGCAGCGCGTCGGCGATCTCGCGTTGATCTTCGATCACGAGGATGCGCACGGAAGCGGGGTTCGCCGCGCGGCACCCGCGCACCGTTGTATGAAGAATCCCTGAAAAGGCGGGGAGCGGCGCTTCAGAGCCGCTTCAGCGCCGACCGGTAGCGTGCGCCTCAACGCACACCTCCGGAGGCACTCCATGTCACCGCATCGTTCGGCGCTCGTTCTCGCAGCACTGGGTTGTACTGCCATCTTCGCCGCCTGCGGCAGCGGCAGCAGCGGCAGCGCGACCGGCGGAGGCGTCCCCGTCGGCCCCGTCGGCGTCACGCCTACGTCTTCGCCGCCTTCTTCCACTACTGCGCCGATTTCGACGCCGACGCCGGTTTCGTCTACGCCTACACCGCTCCCGACCTCGACCGTCTCCACGCAACAGGTCGTCACGATGGCGCTGCCGTCGGCGATCGGCTCCACGACGACGGCGTTCGGAACCATCGGCGGCTACACCCAGAGCGGATTCTCCCAGACGCTCGCCTTTGCGCCCGGCAGTCAGATCATGCTGCGCAACGGCCAAACCGGCGTCCCGCACACGTTCAACGTCCTCTCGACCACGTCGTTCCCGGCCTCGCCGGCGCTCCCGACCAGCGCCTCGGGGAGCTCGACGATCGATCAGAACTTCACCTCGGGCACGATCAGCCCCGCGACGATGATCGGTCCGTTCACCTTGGCGGCCGGCACGTACTTCCTGGGCTGCGCGTTCCACTACACGTCCGATACGATGCGCACCGTGCTGACGGTCGCCGCCGGCGCGACGCCGGGACCGCAAGCGACGCCGCCCGGCGGCGGCACCCAGACTCCGCCGCCCGGCGGAATCGGCTACTGATGCGCTTCGGCGCGATCGCCATCTGCGCCGCGCTCGTCTGCGGAACGCCGGCGAACGCCGGCGTTCCGCGCGACGCGCGCGACGTCCCGATCGTCGATCAGCTCGGCACGACGTTCACCCTGCGCGACCTGCACCGTCCGACGGCGGTGACGTTCGTCGATCTGGATTGTGACGACGCCTGCGCGATCACGGAAGCGCTCTTCGCCCGGCTCGCACAGACGATGGCCAAGGAACACGTCGATGCGCGGCTGGTCACGCTGACGCTCTCTCCGGACGACGACCCGCCGGTCGCGATGGCCGCGATGGCGCGCAAGTTCAGCGCCGACGCGGCGCGCTGGCGCTGGGCGAGCGGCCGCCCGGCGAACGTGAAGCAGCTGATGGCGGCGTTTCACGTCGAGCGAATCAGCAAGAAGTTCCATAGCACCTTCGCGTACGTGCTCGACGGCGACGGTCTGCCGGTCCGCACGATCCCGCTCTCGACCTCGGCCGACCAAGAGATCCTCGCCGGCCTGCGCGCCGTCGCACGCAGCCGCCGCTAAGCCGCCTCAGAGTTTATCGCGCAAATCGATTGCAAGCGCGCGCAGCGCCGGGTCCTCGGCGTCGTGCGCGCAGCGATCGAACGCGACGCGCGCGTCGGCGCGCCGGCCGCCGCGCAGCAGCACCGTTCCGAGCGCGAACCGCGCGCGGGCATAGCCCGGAGCGAGCGCGAGCGCGCGCTGCAATTCGAATTGCGCGACGTCGTCGTGACCGTCGCGCAATTCGACCAGCGCAAGATCGTAGTGGGCGACCGCGTACGACGGATCGGCGTCGAGCAGCGCGCGAAAGTCGCCGCGCGCGGTGGTCAGATCGCCGCCCTGCAGCGCGGCCAGACCGCGGCTGTAATGCGCCATCGCGGCACTCGGCGCGATCGCAACGAAGCGATCGGCGGCCGTTCGCGCGCCGCTCACGTTTCCGCGGCGAAGTTGAACGGCGACCAGGGTCGCGGCGGCCGCCGCGAAACCCGGATCGCGATGGAGGGCCTCATCCAGGAGCGTCACTGCCGCATCGTCGCGACCGAGATGCGCGTCGGCGATCGCCAAGTCGTAGCGCGCGGTGGAGCCTTTCGGTTCGGGCGGATCGAGCACGATCACGCGCGCGAACTCGGGGACGGCTGCGGCCCAATCGCCCTTCTCCTCGGCCGCTACCCCTCTGGCGAATCGCTCGTGGATCTCGCGGTCTCTTGCGCGCGCGGCGAGCGCGCCGGGATCGGTCGTGCGCGGCGCGGTCGCGTTGCCGGGGTAGGTTTGCGCCCAGGCGCTCCCGGTCGCCGCGGCAAGCGCGAGCAGCGACGCAACGACCGCCCGTGCGATCACGTCAGTCCCGCGGCAAGCCCGCGGACGTCACCGAGCGCGCGGTCGCCGCGTGCTCGGGAGCGCAGTTCCAGCCGGTGCGACCGGCTTCGGTGATCGGGCCCAGCAATGCGGGAGGCGCGCTCGAAGCGAGCAGCGCGGGATCGCCTTGCAGCAGCTCCGCTCCTGCGGCGACGCCGGCCCCCACGCTGAGCGCGAGTGCCGCCGCGATCGCCCAGCGCTGGAGGTCCCTCATACGAGTCATCATACACCGGGCTCGTGAAGGCTTCCTGAAATTTGCTCTGCTGGTCACCTTCTCGGTCTGCTCTGCAGGGGCCGGGGCCGACGAGCTCCTCACGGGGGCCTTGCGGGACCAGGACGGCGCGGCGGTCGTGGGCGCGCGGATCTCGGCGTTGGACGGCCGCGGCGCGGTGATCGCTCGCGATCGCAGCACCGGTGACGGAACGTTCGCCCTGACGGCGGCCGCTCGTCCGGCCGTTCTCCTGGTGAGGGCCGACGACAGTGATCCCCTGCGGGTCCCCGTCCCCCCGGAGGGACCGATCACGGCGACCGTGCGCCGGCATCGGGCCGCCGACCGCGTCCCGTCCGTCGCCGACGTCGCCGCCCTTCCGGCCGGCAGCCTCGCCGAGATCGCAACGGTGATCCCCTATTGGATCGCGTTCCCCGACCGGCTCGGGGATCGCTGGCTGGCCCGCGGGCAGGGGGTGTCCACCATCGAGGGGTTGCCGTTCTATCGCGGCGACGGCGCCGACGTGGGCGGCCTGCTCCCGGCGCACGCGATCGGGGCGGTCGCGGTGCACGACCCCTTGGAGGCGCCGTTCTACGGCGATCGGGCGGGCGGCGGCGTCATCGACGGGCGGCTGTTCGACCGGCTCGACGTCGCACGGGTGACGAACCGAGACGCATCTTTGCTCCTCGGCGGCGACACGGCGTTGCTGACCGCCGCCTCATGGGATCCTGACGGCGAACGGCGGCTCGCCGCGGCGCGCACGATGCACGCATTCGGGCCCGTAACGGCGAATCTGGTCGCCCTGACCGGCGACCTGCCGGGGGCACACTATGCCGGCCTCGGCGTCGGCGCGCGCGGTGCGAGCCGCGCAATCGACCTGAGCGGGAGAGTCGATCTGACCCGGGACATCGTGGCTGGGGCGGGCGTGCCCGATGCGGGCAGTGTCACGTCGCTCACGGTCGATGCGGCGGGCCGCGGCCCCGATGCGCTCGCGGTCCGCGCGCGATGGCGCGACGAACGCAGCGTGCTCGGTGACCTCTCGGTGGACCACCGCGACGCCGCGCTCGTCGTCGGGACCACGCGCGGCGCGGCGAACGGCACCCGCGTCTCGGCGACGGCCGCGCTCGCCTACGGTCTCGACCGCGGCTACGCCGTTTCGCAATCGGCGCTCGCCGTGCTCCCGTCGCTTTCGATCGACGCGCCGCTCTCGGCGTACTGGTCGCTCCACGCCGGCGCCGGCGATTCGACGCTCGGGACACCGGGGGCGGCGATAGCCCATGCGTCGCTCGGTGAAGCCGGCCTCTCGTTCACCGACCGGCGGCGCGTGCATCTGGACTTCCTCGCGTATGCGGAAGGCAGCGCGACGCCGCGCGCGGTGACGCGCGCCTTCGCCGCCGATCTGGGCTGGGAAATCGCGCCGCGTCTCTCGCTGCGCGCGTGGTCGCTGCGCGACTCGGACGTGCAGGAAGCGCTGCAGGCCGAGTATCCGAACGGCCCCCTCGCTGCGATCGGCATCGCGCGGCCGTTTCGACGGGACCTGCTCTGGCTGACCTGGGACGGGCCGACCCGCTTCGATTTGCTCGTGCGCGCGGGCGCACTCGAAGGCAACGTGCGGATTCCGCTCGGCGGACGCTGGGTCCTCACGGCCGGCTCGGCCCGGCGGCTCATCTCCGGCAAACGTTCGTTCGAGATCGGGGTCGCCGAGCACTGAACGTCCGGAACCCCCTCGGCCGTTCTCGGTTCTGCGAAGATACCATGGCTCTGACCGCGCGTCCGCTCCACCCGCTCTTCGCCGGCGAGATCAGCGGTGTCGTGTTGCGCGAAACGCACGGCGCCGCGATCCTCGACGAAATCAAGGCGCTCTTGGACCGCTACGGCGTCGTCGTGTTTCGCGACCAGCCGTTCGAGGACGAGGAGCAGATCGCGTTCGCGCGGCGGCTCGACGGCGAGCTGGTGATGAAGGTCGCGCGGACAGTGATCGACACCGCGGCGCGGCTGAACGCCGCCGGCATCACCGACATCTCCAACCTCGACGAGAACGGCGCGCCGCTCGATCGCGCCGACCGGCGCCGGATGTACTCGCTCGGCAACCGCCTGTGGCACACCGACGCGTCGTTCCAGAATCCGCCGGCGCGCTACTCGATGCTCTCCGCGAAGTCGGTGCCGGACGCCGACGGCGAGACCGAGTACGCCGACATGCGCGCCGCGTACGACGCGCTGCCCGCGTCGCTGCAGGCGCAGATCGAGGGACTCTCCGCTTTTCACTCGATCATCTACTCGCGCCAGACGATCGGGTTCACCGAGTTCTCGGACGCGGAACGCGCCGAATTTCCGGGCGCGGAACAGCCGCTCGTGCGCGTGCATCCGGGCTCGCATCGCAAGTCCGTCTACATCGCATCGCACGCCTCGCACGTCGTCGGCTGGCCCGTCCCCGACGGACGCCTGCTGCTGCGCGAGCTGATGGCGCTCGCGACGCTTCCCCAATTCGTCTACCGGCACAGCTGGCGGGTCGGTGATTTCGTCATCTGGGACAATCGCTGTATGATGCACCGGGGCTTGCCGTTCGACGAGACGACGCAGTTCCGCGATCTGCGCCGCGTCACGACGCTCGACGTTCCTGCGCCCGCGCTCACACCCGCCTGACGAACCGCCGCGTCACGCTCCCTGCATGACGGCGAGATAGTGGCGGTCGAATGCGGCGAGCAGGCCTTCCGCGTTCGCGTACGGACCCGGCGTGTACGCGCGCGAGGAGACGCCGCGCTGCGTCAGCTCGCTGACCTGCCAATCCTGGCGGTTGGTGAGATCCCAGAAGTCGACCGCGTCGCTCGGATCGAATCCCGGCGACGCGATCGTCTCCGGTTCGAACAGCCACGCGCAGACGATCGCGGTGCGGTCGTGGGCGAGCGGGCGCACGAAATGCACCATCGCGTAATCGGGGTGAAGGCTCAGCAGCAGCGACGGAAAGATCGCGTAGTAGTAGACGCGGTCGCGGTCGCCTTCGGGGAGCCCGCGAATCGGCGGACGCGTCGTCGCTCCGGTCGTGGTGAGGCTCGCGCCGTGCCGCCGCAACTCCGAAAATCCGCCCAGAAACGGACCGTCGATCAGATCGTTGCGCCCGCTGTCGGAGGGCGAGAGACGGTCGAGCTGCGGGTGGATCAGCGGGCAGTGATAGCACTCGGAATAGTTCTGGAAGATCAGCTTCCAGTTGCACGCCACCTCGTAGGCGATCGTGCGCGCCGTGCGCAGCTCGCCGAGCCGCCACGCCCCGAACCGCTGCGCGAGCGCGGCGTGCGTCAACACGAACGGTTCGGGATCGGCATGCAGCGTCACGAACACGAAGCCGTGCAGCACGGCGACCGCTGCCGCGTGCAGCGGATAGTCGCTGCGGGAGAAGTCCGGCACGTCGGCCATGGTGCGCGCGGTCAGCAGCGTGCCGTCGAGCGCGTACGTCCACGCGTGGTACGGACATAAGATCGATCCGCGGAAGCGGCCCGACGGCTCGCTGCACAGCTGCGTGCCGCGGTGGCGGCAGACGTTGAAGAACGCGCGAATGCGGTCGTCGTTGCCGCGCGTGACGACCAGGCTCTCGCCGGCCACGTCGGCCAGCACGAAGTCCCCGGGCCGCTGTACGTCTTCGACGCGCGCCGCGCACACCCAATCGCGCGCGAAGATGCGCTCGCGTTCCGCCGAGAACACCTCCGGCGAGCGGTACCAGCGCGCCTCGAGCGTCTTCGCAGCGCCGTCCAGCCGCGGCTTCACGAACTCCACCCCGGCGAATTCGGCGAGCACGGGTCCCCTGCCCGCCGAACGAGAACGCCTCCGCCGTTGACCGGTTCGCGTTCACCGCCAACAACATCACGTACGCCGTGATGGGCGAGCGGATGTCGTATTGGGACTTTTTCCCGGCGCCCCAGGGATGGGGGCGCATCCCCGTGTAGGGCTTCGGGACGGTGCTGCGCTCCGCGTGCGACGGCGTCGAGGCGGGCGGCCGCTACTACGGATACTTTCCGATGTCGAGTCACGTGGTGATGGTGCCGGACCGCGTCAACCCCGGCGGCTTCAGCGACGCTTGCGCACATCGCGCGCATCTGCACCCGCTCTACAACCAGTACACGCTGATGCCCGCGACCGGCGACGACCGCGCCGATGCGCTCCAGATGCTGCTGCGCCCGCTCTTCATCACGTCCTTCGTCATCGAGGACATGATCGCCGACGCCGGCTTCTACGGCGCGCGCAGCGTCGCGATCTCGAGTGCGTCGAGCAAGACGGGGTACGGGTCGCGTTCCAGCTCGCCGAACGCAAGCGCGACGGCGCGAACGTCGAGATCGTCGGCTTGACCTCACCGCGCAATCTCGACTTCACGCACAGCCTGGGCGTGTACGACCGGGTCGTGGCGTACGATGCGATCGATTCGCTGCCGCGCCGACGGCGGCGCCGTCTTCATCGACATGGCCAACGATGCGGCGGTGCGCGCGGCGGTCCATCACCACTACGGCGAGGGGCTGCGCTACGATTGCGCGGTCGGCCTCACGCATTGGGAACGCGATCCGGAAGGGGGCACGGCCGCCTCGCCGGGAGCGGCGCCCGAGGTGTTCTTCGCGCCTGCCCGCATCAAGCAGCGGGTGCGCGACTGGGGACCCCGGCGGATTCGAAGTGCGCTTCGCGGCCGCATGGCAACGGCTCCTCGACGCCCTGCGCGGCCGTGATGAGTGGCTGCGCGTCACGTTCGAAGAAGGGCGGGAAGCCGTCGAGCGCGTCTATCGCGACACGCTCGACGGACGAGCCGCCCCCGACGAAGGGCGAATCCTCTCGCTTGCGTAGCGGGCGTTAGTTCTCGGAGCCGACCTGCAGCACCAGTTTGCCGGTGTTTTCGCCGCTGAAGAGCTTGAGCAGCGTGCTCGGGAACGTGTCGATCCCCTGTACGACGTGCTCGCGTGAGACGAGCTTGCCCTCTTCGATCCAGCCGAGCATCTCCTTCGCGGCCTGCGCGTAGCGGTCGGCGTAGTCGAACACGAGGAAGCCTTCCATGCGCGCGCGATGGACCAGCAGCGACATGTAGTTCTTGGGGCCGCGCACCGGCGTCGTGTTGTTGTATTGCGAAATCGCACCGCAGATCACGACACGGGCCTTGCGCGCGAGATTCGCCAGCGCCGCGTCGAGTATGTCGCCGCCTACGTTGTCGAAGTAGACGTCGATGCCTTTGGGGCATTCGGCGCGCAGCCGCTTCGCCACGTCCTCGCTCTTGTAGTCGATCGCCGCGTCGAACCCGAGTTCGTCGACGAGGTATTTGCACTTGTCGGGACCGCCGGCGATGCCGACGACGCGGCAGCCCTTGATCTTCGCGATCTGTCCGACGGCCGCGCCCACCGCGCCGGCGGCACCCGAAACGACGACCGTGTTGCCGGGCTCCGGCTTCCCGACATCGAGCAGGCCGAAGTAGGCGGTCATCCCGGGCATGCCGAGGACGGCGAGCTGCGTCGTGAGCGGTGCGAGGTTCGAGTCGACCTTCTGCACGTCCGATGCTTTGATGCGCGCGAACTGCTGGATGCCGAAGGGTCCCGTGACGTAGTCGCCGATCGCGAACTCCGGCGCGGCCGAGGCGACGACGCGCCCGATCCCGACCGCGCGCATGACCTCGCCGATGCGCACCGGCGGAACGTACGAACGCACGTCGTTCAACCAGCCGCGCATCGCCGGATCGAGCGAGAGATAGATGACCTCGACGACGATCTCACCGGCCGCGGGGCTGGGGATCGGCTCGACCGTGCGTTCCCAATCGGTGTCCTTCGGCAGGCCGACGGGGCGCGCGGCGAGACGGAACTGACGATTCTCTTTCGTTTCCATGCGCAGCGTTCGATCCGCCCAAGGGTCAAAAAGGTTCGCGGTTCCGACTGGCCCGCGGAAGAACATTTTGTATACAGATTCGACCGCTCGCTTCGCGCACGCGCCGACACTGCCTAGCCGGCGAAGGGTGCCCGAACGATCTTGAAATCGAAGCACGTGTAGGATCTATGCCGAACGTGCACTTCACGGACGTCCGCGTTGCTCAGAAACTCCGCCGCGAAGCGGATTCCTTTACCTGGAGGCGCGACGACAGCATCGAAGATTCTGCCGTCCTCGTCATACGCCCGAAGCACCAATTCGCGCTGTACGAAATCTTCGGGAAATGTATCGAGAGAGCGGTACGGAGCGCAATCATGCTCGTGAATGAAAATCGGACCGACTTCGGCGTAGGGATTGCGATCCGGCAGCGGCTGGTATGACAGCAACAAGAAAACTCTCGCGAGACGTCGATATCCTCAGGCAGACACGGCAGGGCCCGGTGTCTCGCTGAACCTTGAGATCGTGACCGAACGCATCTCGGCGCGTCCGGCGCGCCTCCTGGGCAATCTCCACGGGAATCGGAACGTATTGTAGGGTCAGCATTCCGGCGGTCATCGACGTCTCCATGTCAGGTTTACGGTACCGGGACTCGCTCTCCACCGGCAATCATAATTTTGCTCTCGCATTCGACCACGCTTTTGGAAGCAACAGAGCGCTCGGCGCCACGCCGTCCACCGACGGAAGCTCCCAACACCGGAAGCAGCCGCAACGCGAGCCAGCCGAACGTTCCGCCGACGACGACCACGGCGAGCGGGTCGAAGTGCAGCTGCGGCGAGACGAACAGAAGCGGCCCGACGATCGCGAGCGCGAGCAGCAGCCGCGTGCGGTTCGGCTCGGAGAGCGCAGCCGCGGTGAAGCCGATCATCGGGAGCGCGAGCACGGCATCGTAGGCCCAGGCGTGCGGGCTCAGCGCGAGCCCGGCCAGGCACGCGGAACTGGCCGCCTCCACCGGCGTCGTGCGGCGCACCGCAACCGCCACCGCGCCGGCGACAAGCGCGGTGAAGACGACCGCGAACGGGACGCCGATGCCGGCACGCGCGAGCAGCGCCGGAATGCCCACGGCGAACGCGCCGTTGACGCCCAAATCGCCGCTCGCGTAGTGGGCGAGCAGCCGCAGCCACGTCGCCGCCCAACCCCAATCGCCACCGGCCGCCGCGACGCTGAGCACGTACCACACCACCGCGATCGCGCTCACCACGCTGAGTTCGCGCAGCCGTCCGCGGAGCATCAGCACGGCGATCAACGGGATCGCGTACGTCGGCTTGTAGCAGAGCAGGCCGATCGGGATCGCGGTCAGCGCAACCGAACGTGTCGCCATGCCGGCGATCGAGAGCTGCGCCAGCAACAGGCCGAACGGCGCGTTCTGGCCGATGATCGCCGCGGCGTACACGACCGGCGACCAGAGCGCGAACGTCGCGACCGCGGTCGCGCGAGGCAGCGCGTACGTGCGCGCCGCGACGAGGCCCGCCGCTACGGCGCATGCGAGCATCAGCACGGCGTTCACCACGAAGCTGGCGGCGAGCGGCAACGACGCGAACGGAATCAGCGCCCATGCGCTGCCCGGCAGATAGAAGAACGCCTGCCATGCCTGCGGGGGCTCGAGCAGCGCGCGCGTTCCCACCCGCGTGCCGGCTGCGACGAACACTTGCCAGTCGCCGCCGCGGTGCGCGATCGACCACGGCGCCGCGCACGCGACCAGCGCCGCGAACGCGCTCGACCACGCCCACAGCACCGCGCGAAGCATCAGGCTTCGGCGACCGCCGAACGGCCGGCGATCCCTAACTCGCGCTTCGGCGTCCGCATCAGCAAGTCACGAACGCGTTGCCGCATCGGCTGCTCAACGCCGTGGTACAGCGCGAAGCTGAGCGCGAGCGTGCAGCCGAACGCGAGCGGCAGCATCAGCGGATGATCCCAGCCGAGGAGGTGCCTGATCAAGGCGACGACGGCGAGGTGCGAGAGGTAGAACGCGAAGCTGGCCTCGCCGAGGCGCACGAGAATCGGGTGCGACAGCAGGCGCGAGATCGCGCCGCCGCGCCGCGCGAACACGAAGATCAGCGCGCACCAGGCCGGCATCGCCCACGCCGAAAAGCGCACCGAGAGCGGGACGACCGGTGAGACGTACACCGCCAGGCACACCCCCGCCAGCACGAGGATCTCGACGCTCGTCGCGCGGAGCCGCCACCGTTTTTGCGGGTCGCTGCGCAAGAACGCGATCCCGAGCAGCATCCCGACGACGAAGTCGACCAGGCGGCTCGGCGGGAACACGTACCACCGCCAGTCGTCCACCGCGGCGTGCTGCGGCCACAGGAACGCGATCTGGGCGAGCCACAGCGCCCCCGCACTGAAAAGGACGACGTGCGGCGGCGACGTGCGGAACAGCCGCAGCAAACCGAATGCGACGAACGGAAAGACCGCGTAGAAGAACGCCTCGACCGAGATGCTCCACGCCGGTCCATTGACGCCGAAGTAGATCGCGCCGACCGGGATCCAGCTCTGCACCAGCACGAGCTGCGCCGCGACGGCGTGCAGGCGCGTCTGCACGTCGACGCCGCTCCAGAGCGGGTTGGTTCCGAGGTAGACGAGCGCGGCGAGCATCAGCGGCATCGTCGCGAGGTGCAGCGGATAGATGCGGGCGATCCGCGCTGCATAGAACGCGCGGAGCGCGTCGCTGCGGAGGCGATCCCGGAATTCGCTGTGGTACGTGTAGGTCAGGATGAAGCCGGAGAGCAGAAAGAAGAACGCCACGCCGAGGTAGCCGAACGAGAACGTCACGGAGATGCGGCGCGTCGGCACGCAGTGCCACGAAAAAACGAGCAGCGCCGCCACGAACCGCAGCGACGTCAGCGGCAGGAGAGTCTGGCGCTGCTCCGTCATCGCCGCGCGTCCGCGAGCAAAGTGGGGCGCACGTACAGATCCGCGACGCGATCGGACGCGATGCGCCGCCACGTCCCGCGCCGCTCGCCGAGCAGGCTATCGAGCGCACCGTTCCGGCGCACGAGCACCGCGTCGATCCGTTCGCGGTCGAGGATCGAGGCCCAGCCCCGGTTTCCGTCGATCACCTCGCGGTAGTCGCGCCAGATCCGCGCCGGATACGGATCGCAGCGGCCGTCCATGAAGAATCGCGCAGGCTCGTTCAGGAAGATGCTGCACCACGCGAAGTCCTCGCAGAAGATTCGCGGCGGCGTTCGCGCCTGGGCGAGCAGGGCGCGGGCGGTGCCGAGCGGAAGCCCGTCGCCGGCCAGCGGAGCGTCGCGCCACGTGAGCACGCTGACTGCAACGCCGCACAGCGCGACCGCGGCGAGCGTCGTCCAGGCGAGCGCGTGCGACCTCGGGCGTGAGGCGGCGACGCGCGCAGGACGGCGTGGGATCGCGGCGAGCGCGATCGGCGCGGCGACGAGCGCGAACACCGGCACGTTTCGCACTGCGCCGAACAGCACGATCGTGAACGCGACCGCGACGAGCCGGTCGCGCACCGAGGTGCGCGCGCCGAACACCGCGAGCAGCAGCACGAGCGGCAGCGCACCGGCGACGAACGCGGCGCTGCTCGCGCTCGTCGCGCCCCACTCGCTGATCGAATGGCGGATCGGACTCGTCAGCAGCGCCGCGGCATACCGCGCCAAATCGAAGCCGAACGGCGTCGCGAGCGTCGCGGCGGCGCTCGCGAGCGCGAGCAAGGCGGAGCGGCGGGCGGCCGGCGACCACGCGCGATCGCGCAGCACCGCGGCCAGCGCGACGAGCACGGCGAAGGCCGGCGCGAGAAATGCGCTCGCGTGCAGGTTCGCCCACGCGACCGTCAGCGGAACGACGGCCCACGCCCACGGGCCTTCCATCTCCAGCAGCCACACCGTGGTCGCGAGGCAAGCCCAGCCGAGGACCTGCGTGCGGGCGCCGAACGACTGCATCGCCGCGAGCGCGCACACGAGCACGGCGATCGATGCCTTCGCGTCGGAGACGCCGCGCCGGCGGCACCGCAGCACCACCGTGCAGAGCACGACGCCGAACGCGAGCGCGCAGAACAGCGGCACGATCCAGCTCGCGCCGTGCGCGCTCGTCCACGCGAGCACCGTTGAGAACAGCCACTCGTGCGGCGTCCACGGCGCGCCTTCGGCAGCGAACGTCTCCGGTCCGAGCGCGCGCGGAATCGCATGGTCCCGCAGAACGCGCTCGCCCAGCCAGCGCTGCCACAGCAGATCGCCGTCGCCGCGCGGAAGGCGTATCGCCAGCGCCGCGAACCAGGCGACGACCGCTGCGACGCACACCCACGGCAGCATCGTCGTGGGATCGAGGCGCCTGCCCACCGGCGCGGCGTTCACCGTGCCGCGCCCGCGACAGCGGCGGGCGCAGGCAATGCGGCGCTTCGCACCGTTTTGCCGTACGCGACCGCGACGATCGCGAGCAGACCGCACGCCAGCCCCGCGAGCGTCGGCAGGCGCAACCACTGCATCATCGCCGACGGGCGCATCAGCGCGGCTCGCGAGAAGTCGCCCCAGCTCAGCTCCGCCAGGGCGCCCGGCGGGTACGCGTGGGGCACGAAGTGCACGGGCGCGGGGCCGAATCCGGCCACCGCCAGCCCGACGACGGAGAGCACGACGCATGCCGCGCCGACTCCGAGGGCCAAGCCCGCGCGGCGACCCAGCGTCAGCGCGCCGAACCCGCCCGCGAGCAGCGGCGCCAACCCGGCGAGCACGCTCGCACCCATGACGTTCCACGGTATCATCGCGAGCGCGAGGCCGGTCGACGCGAGCGTACGCACCCGCGGGTTGCGCACCGCTACGTAGACGATCGCCGGAAACGCGACCGCGATCTGCTGGAAGTGCACGTGCACGCCGCCGAACAGGGCGAACGCCGGCGGCACGATCACCATGACCGCTGCGTCGCCGTTCGTGGCACGGAGCCGGTTCGCGACGACGACGCCGAGCACGAGCATCACCGCGAACATCAGCTCGCCCCAGCGGATCGCGACGGAGACCCCGACGCCGAGCGACGTCAGCAGCGACGTGAGGCTGAACTGCCACTCGTAGGCGTTCGCGAGCGCGTGGGCGGGGACGACCTCGCGCACGTACGCTACGCACGCCGGGAAGCCGACGGCCGCGACGCTCGCCGCCCCAAGCCCGACCCCGCACAGCACGAGCGGCATCCGCGCCCGCGGAAAAACCGCGAACATTCCGACGATCGCGGCAAGCGCGACGTGCGGTTCGATGCTCGCTGCGGCGACGCACGCCGAAGCGCCGACCCACCGGCCGCGGCGCACGAGCAGCGCGGCGCCGGCGAGGGCCGCCAAGACGAGCGGCACCGGCTGGCCGACGTAGTACGTCACCGTCGCGGTGATCGCCGCGAGCGCGACGTTCAGCACGGCGCTCGATGCGCCGGTAACGCGCTGCAGCAGCGCGACGGCAAATGCCATCGACGCGATCAGCAGCGCGCCGTAGCACGCCGCGGCGAGCGGGAACGGCAGCAGCGCGAACGGCACGAACAACAGCAGCGCATGCGGCGGGAGCGGTGCCGGCAGCGCGACCGGCCGTAGGAACTCCGGCTCCGCAGGCGGCCCGGCCGTCACCTCGCAGCTGCGAAGCGGCTCTTCCAGATACGGATTCGCGCCGTGCGCGATCGCGCTCCCCGCGCAGTAGAACGCGCGGAAGTCGCCCATGAGATACGTCGGGCGATCCAGCGGATTGAGCGCAATCATCGCCGCCAGCATCGCCGGCGCGAGAAACCAATGCCAGCGTACCTTCATCTGCGGCCTACTGCGCGATCACCATCTGTGAGGTGCTCGACATCGGCATCGTAAGGTTGGGCATCAACGGGATCATGAACCTGAACGGATACGACGCCTGCACCGCGACCAGGCACCCCGGTCCCTGGTTCGCCGGGTCGGTACAGCCGTCGCCGCTGCTCCAGGTCGTCGTCACCGTCAGCGAGTTCGGGTCGATCCCGGGCGCCAAGCCGCGCACGTACGTCTGGATCGCATCGGTGGTCGCCGGGCATCCGGCGACGGTACAGCTCGAGCCCCGAACCATCGCATATCGGGTCCCGGACCGCGCCCCGTCGGCGACGAGATGATAGGTGTACAGCGCTCGGCCGAAATCGATGATGCCGAACATCAGCGTCAACGCCGCGGTGCTGACGACCGCGAACTCCACCAGCGCGTTGCCCCGCTCACGTGCGCTCATTGAGCGACGCGCATGATCGCGCGGCTGGTGATCGTTTGGCTCTGAGGGACCCCCGGGAAGTGCAGCAGCGATTGGAACGTTCCGGTGACGTCGACCTGCACGAAGACGAGCTGATGGCTGCTCGCACAGTCCGTCGGCTGGCACGTCGACGTCGAACCGTCCGAACATCGGCAGTATTGCGTTGCGGTCGCCGTCACCCCCGCGATGTTCCCAGCGTCATTCAGCGCCGCCGTCTCCATGCCGCCGCTCGCGTCCTTCGCGGTCCCCAGGTTTTGCGCGCCGTACTGGACGCCCGCGCGCGCCGCGTTGCCGACCACGATGCTGTACTGCGCGTATCGGCCGACTTCAATGAGCCCAATGAGCAGCAGCACCAAGACGGGCACGATGACGGCCATCTCGGCGAGCGCGGATCCCGCCTCGGCGCGCGCCAGGCGGCCGAGGATCTTCAGGCGCACGGTCTCACTCCGCCAGCACGGCGTAGCCGGTTCGCGCAAGTCCGCCCGTGCTGGGAACCGTCAAGCCGCCGCCGTTCATCCGGATCGACTTCGTGACCAGCAGCGTGATCGACGGCAGATCGCCGTTGAACGTGAAGTCGCACGACGGAGCGTAGAATCCGCCGGTCAGGTTCACCGTCCCGGACGAACCGTTCTTCGTGAAGCTGAAGCTGGCAGACGTGCTCGGAGGCTGGTAGTACACCATTCCCGCCGTCGGACCGCTGGCCGGCGCGGTGAGGATCACGTTGACGTTCCCGTTGTACACGACTGGGCTGCTACCGGCGTTGTAGATCGTCACGCCGGTGCCGGTCATGTCGCCGCTGGTCATTCCTTGGTCGAGCACGAACAAGCCCGGCGACAACGTCAGCGACCCGCTGAGCGGAACGCAATACTCGCCCGGTGGCAGGGGATTCGGTACCGGGAACGGCTGGCAACCGCTATGGAGCACGCCTTGATGGTTCAGCGTGAGATCGGTGAGATACGCGCAGCCCGCGATCGTCGGGCACGGATCGGTCACCGGCACGGTCTTCATCGGCTGCGAGAGCGGGTACGTTCCTCCGCCGGGCCCACTACCCACGTACCCGATGGTGCGAGCGTCGACGTTCGCCCCGCCGGTGACGACGAGACTTTCGTTGGTGATGATCCCGCAGGTCGGAGCGGTGATCCCGCCTCCGCCACCGCCGCCCAAGTCGATGTCACCGCCGAGCGCGTAGACGCAATAGATGCCGTTCGTGTTCAGCCTCGCGACCGCTCGAGCGCGAATCCACTGCGCCATTCCGAAGATGCCGTCGAAAAAGGTGGACAGCTTCTTCCGAACGACGACCTCGACCGCACTCGTGCTGCCAAGGTAAGGCCCGGACGTCGGCGGACCGACGGCGACGCTGACGGTTGCACCGCCGTCGTCGGTGAAGCCGTTCGCGCTCGCGTCGCTCTGCGCCGCGGACGAGACGTCGGCTGCGGCCGGGAACGCGAGCTCGCCGGCGGCCGCGATGGCGGCGCTGTCGGCTGCGGAGTGCGCGAGCCGCTCCTGATATCGCCAATAGCCGACGTCTACGGCGAGCGCCGCGCTCCCGCAGAGAACGACGAGAGCGAGGGCGAACAAGGGCAGCACCTGCCCGCGCTCTCCCGAGCGCGCAGTCTGCGCGCGCGCCGGACGTCCGAGCATCTTCAATCGCATCGTTCTCACTCCGCCAGGGTGCCATGGCCGGTGCGCGTCAGTCCGCCCGTGCTGGGAACGGTCAAGCCTCCGCCGTTCATCCGGATCGACTTCGCCACCAGCAGCGTGATCGACGGAAGGGCGCCGTTGAACGTGAAGTCGGACGACGGAGCGTAGAATCCGCCGATGAGGTTCACCGTGCCGGCGGCGCCGTTCTTCGTAAAGCTGCCCGGATTGCTCGGCGGCTGGTAGTACACCATTCCCGCCGTCGGCCCGCTGGTCGGCGCGGTGAGGATCACGTTGACGTTTCCGTTGTACGTCAGTCCGGCAGTACCGGCGTTGTAGATCGTGACGCCGGTGCCGGTGATGTCGCCGCTGGTCATGCCTTGGTCGAGTACGAACAAGCCCGGCGACAACGTCAGGGATCCGCTCAGCGCAACGCAATACTCTCCCGGCGGCAGCGGACTCAGGCCTGGAAACGGCTGGCAGCCGCTATGGAGAATGCCCGGGTGATTCAGCGTGAGGTCGGTGAGGTACGCGCATCCCGCAATCGTCAGGCAAGGGTCGGCAACCGGCACGCTCTTCATCGGCTGGCCGAGCGGGTACGACCCTCCGCCGGGCCCGTTGCCGACGTAGCCGATCGAGCGGGCGTCGACGTTCGCCTGCCCGGTGACGATGAGATCCTGATTCGTGATGATCCCGCAGGTCGGCGCGGTGATTCCGCCTCCGCCGCCTCCCCGCAAATCGATGTTGCCGGCCAGCGCATACACGCAGTAGACCCCGTTCGTGTTCAGGAGCGCGACCGCTCGAACGCTGACCCATTGCGTCATGCCGAAGATGCCGTCGAAAAAGCTCGTCAGCTTTTTTCTTACGACGACCTCGACCGCGCTCGCACTGCCGGCGTACGCGCCGGAAGTCGGCGGACTGTTTACGGCGACGCTCACGTTTGCACCGCCGTCGTCCGTGAAGCCGTTCGCGCTCGCGTCGCTCTGCGCGGCGGAGGTCACGTCGGCCGCGGCCGGGTACGCGAGCTCGCCGGCGCCCGCGATCGCGGCGCTGTCGGCTGCGGAGTGCGCGAGCCGCTCCTGATACCGCCAATAGCCGACGTCGACGGCGAGTGCTGCAGCTCCGAAGAGTACGACGAGAGCGAGGGCGAACAACGGTAGAACCTGCCCCCGTTCTCCCGAGCGCGTACGTTGCTCGCGAATCGTCTCCATCTCGGTTCCCTTCTGCCGGCGGCGTTCTAGCGGGTCAAGATCTCCGGCGTCATCACGAACACGACGTCGGTTTGATTATTCTGATAGCGCGTGGAACGGAAGAGCTTGCCGAGAATCGGCAGATCGCCCAGGCCCGGGATCTTGTCGAC
>Ga0207416_1000145_pt1 | contig 131043 bp, 114 predicted proteins | sample PaiPotPPM11metaG_FD_184107 | JGI IMG/M metagenome (GOLD analysis project Ga0207416, IMG submission 184107) | Iron sulfur acid spring bacterial and archeal communities from Banff, Canada, to study Microbial Dark Matter (Phase II) - Paint Pots PPM... ...
TCAACCTCATCCTGGGGGCCTCCCGTGTTGTTTAGAGCCGCGCTGGTACGCACTCTAAATGACGCATCAGAGGCCCTCTTGCTTCAATCTGCCGCTCTCATTTGCAACAAATATTTTCGCTTTGGGGCTATGATTGCCATTCCAATGAAACTCGATGGCCCTGGTACAGTTTCATCGCTCCGGCATCATTGCTCGTCTCGCGCCATGTAGCCGAGGCGCGCCGGCGCCTGAATTTCTCCGAATGGGGAGAATATGCATCAGACCCGGACACTGCGTCTCATAAGCTCGGTGAAATTGCCGATCAGGTGGCAAGATGGCGCCGTGGTATTATCGGGCGATGCACGCAGACGCGCGGCTAAACCTTGCTGAACGCCAGATGCTAACTAGATGGGCTCTGACGAGTTCGGCTGCGATGAGATCGTCAGATTAAAGCGATGAGGGATCAATTTTTATGCGCGCGTCGCGGACTCCTTCGCTCGGCTCCGCTTCGCTCCGCCTAGTTTTTTATGCGCGCGTCGCGGACTCCTTTTGAGTAACGCACCTCGCAGACTCGTTTGCTCGTTTCGCTTTGCTCCACTGGCGTGCTCGGCGCCGATTTGTTTGCGATCAACATCTCCGCAAAGCCAGTGAATTACGGGCTGCGGGAGTCAATGCGATAGCGAATCGGCATGTGTTTGATGCCGCCAACGAAATTGGAGCGCATCCGCTGAATCGGCCCGGCCAGTTCGAGGGTGTCAATTCTTTCCCCCAGTTGTCTGAACATCGCCTGCAATTCCAGGCGGGCCAGGTTAGCGCCCAGGCAATAATGCTCCCCGATGCCGAAAGCCAAATGTGGATTGGGCTCGCGCCGTATGTCGAAGCGGTGAGGCTTTTCGAAAACTTCCTCGTCGCGATTAGCCGAAGGATAGAACATCGCAACGATGTCCCCTGCGTGGATGGGGCGGCCATGCAGCTCCGTATCCGCCGTCGCGACCCGGGTGAATTGGATCACGGGCGACGTCCATCGCAGGATTTCCTCGACCGCTGGCTTGACGATCAGAGGCGGATTTGCTTTGAGCAAGACCATTTGCTCGGGATGATTGATCAGCGCATAAAGCCCGCCGCTGATTGCGTTGCGGGTAGTCTCATTGCCAGCAATTATCAGCAGGGCAAAGTATGACAACAATTCAAATTGCGGAATCGCGTCGCCGTTGACCAGCCCGTTGGCGAGAGCGCTGGCAACATCGTCGCGTGGCGTTTTGCGGCGGTCCTCGACGAGCTGGGAGAAATACTGAAAGAACTCCATCCGCGCATGTTCCAAGGTTTCCTCGATTGATTCGGTGCCAGCAAACTCAGGGTCCGCGGGCGCGATCATCGAGTTACTCAACCGGAACATCATTTCCCAGTCTGAGCGCGGTATCCCGAACATCTCGGCGATTACCGCAAGCGGCAGCTTCGCCGCGACCTCGGTAACAAAGTCGCATTCCGTACCGCCAACGATTCCCTGGATGACTTCAGCCGTAACCTGATCAACCTGGGCGGCGAGCTTTTGCACCGCGCGTGGCGTAAAGCGCCGATTGACCACCGCGCGATATGAGCCGTGTTCCGGCGGGTTCATATTGAGCAATTGCCGCAGGAACACCGCATCATCGGGGGGCGCTCCTGGCTCCTCGACGGTCGCGAACAAGAACTGGCTGCTGCGAAACAAGTCGGGCTGGCGAGAGACCGCGATGATATCGGCGTACCTGGTCACCGCCCAAAACGAGTGAACGTGGGGACGCTCGTAATAAAAAACCGGCGCCTGACGCCTGAGTAACGCCCATTCGTCGTGCGGATAGCCGCGCTCTACGTAAAGGTCGGGGTCGAGGATATCGATCGTTTCCAAGCTGAATTCTGCCATTTTGACCTGTGGACGCACCGCTCGACTACTGAGGAGGCTAACACGCAGGCGATAAGGAGCATATGTATGCGGATGGCCTGAGTACGCCACACAGCCGCGCGCTTTCTGTATATCACGCCAGAGATGCACGGCGGGGCTCCTGGTCGCTCCCAATCGGGTGTTTCCGGCTGGCCTGGAAAGCCTGTCCTAATGATCCGCGACTCTTGTATTATCGAGCTATGAGCAACGACAGTTTCGGCGCGCGCACTACTCTTTCCGTCGGCGGTAATGACTACAGCATTCATTCGCTCGAACCGCTGGTTAAAGCGGGCTTTGACCTCGTGCGAATGCCGTTTTCGATTAAGGTAATGCTCGAAAACCTGCTGCGCCGTGAAGATGGTGTGGTAGTAACACGCGCCCAAATCGAGGCGCTGGCGCGATGGACCACTGGACGTGGCCGCGGCGGCGACGAAATTTCATTCATGCCCGCGCGTGTACTATTGCAGGATTTCACGGGCGTGCCGGTAGTGGCTGACCTTGCGGCGATGCGCGATGCGATTCGGAAACTCGGCGGCGACCCCGCCCGGATCAATCCGCTGCAACCAGCCGACCTCGTTATCGATCATTCGGTGCAGGTCGACGCGTTCGGTTCTGCGGGCGCGTTCGCAGTTAACGCCGAACTCGAATTCGAGCGCAACCAGGAGCGGTATCTATTTCTCAGATGGGGGCAGCGCGCCTTTAACAACTTTCGGGTAGTACCACCCGATACTGGAATCGTTCATCAGGTCAATCTCGAATACCTTGCGCCGGTGGTCTTCACCTCTTCCGATGGTGAAGCCTATCCCGACACCGTTCTCGGCACCGACTCGCACACCACAATGGTGAATGGTCTCGGCGTCGTTGGTTGGGGGGTTGGCGGAATTGAAGCCGAAGCCGCGATGCTGGGCCGCTCGATGCCAATGCTGGTTCCGGAGGTTGTCGGCTTTCATTTAAAAGGCACGCTCAAACCGGGCGCCACTGCGACCGATTTGGTCCTGACAGTCACGCAGATGCTGCGCAAAAAGGGTGTGGTCAACAAGTTCGTCGAGTATTTCGGCAAGGATATCGCAAATCTGAGCGTTGCCGACCGCGCGACGCTGGGCAACATGTCGCCTGAATATGGCGCTACCATCGGCTTCTTCCCGGTCGACGAGCAGACACTCGCCTATCTGCGCATGACCGGCCGGTCGGAGCAACAGATCAATTTGATTGAAGCGTATTGCAAGCGTCAGGGGATTTTCCGCTCTGCAAATACGCCTGACCCGGTGTTTTCCGACGTGCTCGAGCTGGATTTGGGCGACGTTGAGCCCAGCCTCGCCGGACCGCGCCGTCCGCAGGACCGCGTAGCGCTTGGCTCTGCCAAGCGTGAATTCCGTGCCGAACTGGCGAAAGAAGCGGTTGACGGTCACAACGGTCCGGATCCCAAGGTAATCCAGCGCTGGATTTCAGAGGGTGGCAACAAAGATGTTGCGCCGCATGAAACGGTCAGTAGCGGCGACCTCGGCACCTTAGCACGAACGATTGACGTCAAAATGGATGGGGCGAGTTTCACGCTCGGTCATGGGTCACTGGTGATCGCAGCGATCACGAGCTGCACTAATACTTCGAATCCGGCCGTGATGCTGGGGGCGGGCATTCTCGCCAAAAAGGCGGTCGAGCGCGGGCTTACGGTCAAGCCCTGGGTCAAGACCAGTCTTGCCCCGGGTTCCAAAGTTGTAACCGCCTATCTCAAGCGCGCCGGTTTGTTACCCTACCTGGAACAACTGCACTTTAATCTGGTCGGTTACGGGTGCACGACCTGTATTGGCAATAGTGGGCCGATTGCGGAACCGATCGTGGCTGCTATCAAGCGCGGTAATCTCGTGGGCTGCGCCATCCTCAGTGGTAATCGTAACTTTGAAGGCCGCATTAATCCGGCGGTTCGCTTCAATTATCTGGCATCACCGCCACTGGTAGTTGCTTATGCGCTCGCCGGCACCATGGATTTCGAACCCGAAGTTGAACCGCTTTCGCGTGACTCCCAGGGTAATCCGGTGTACCTGCGCGATATCTGGCCGAGCAGCGAGGAGGTCAACGCCGCGATCGCGCAATTCGTCGATTCGGCGATGTTCCGCGATGAATACGGGCATGTCTTCGAAGGCGATGAGCGTTGGCAGCAATTGAAGGTGCCGGGCGGGGATTCGTTTCAATGGGACGAACGCTCCACCTACGTCCAAGCACCACCGTTCTTTAAAGGGGTCGGTCCTAATCCGCAACCAGTTAAAGATATCGCCGGTGCGAGAGTGCTGGTGATGCTCGCCGATAGCGTAACAACGGACCATATCTCCCCTGCCGGCTCGATCGCGGCCGACGGTGCCGCGGGTAAGTACCTGATCGGCCTCGGAGTACAACCCGCCGAGTTCAATTCCTATGGCGCGCGCCGCGGCAACCATGAAGTGATGGTGCGCGGGACCTTCGCCAATATTCGTTTGCGCAATTTGCTTGTGCCGGGCGTCGAAGGCGCTTTCACAGTGCATTTGCCCGATGGCACTCGCACCACCATCTACGAAGCTGCGGAGCAATACCAAAAAGAAAATGTGCCCCTCGTGGTAATTGCGGGCAAAGAATATGGTTCCGGCTCGTCACGCGATTGGGCGGCCAAAGGTACACAACTACTGGGCGTGCGCGCGGTAATCGCCGAGAGCTTTGAGCGAATTCATCGCAGTAACCTGGTCGGAATGGGCGTGCTGGCGCTCCAGTTCATGAACGGCCAGAATCGCGAAAGCCTGGGTCTGAGCGGCCGCGAAGCTTATTCTATCAGCGGACTCGAAGTTGGATTAAAGCCGCGCCAGGTGCTCACGGTGCGCGCTCAGGAGGATGGTAAGACGAAGGAATTTGACGTCCTCGCCCGTATCGACACGCCCGAAGACGTCGAGTACATCCGCCACGGTGGCGTGCTCCCATACGTCTTGCGCCAGCTCCTGCGCGCGTAGGCTTCCGCGAAGTTCCTGCCGCATCTGGTGCGTCTCCACCTGACAGGGGCAAACGCACCAGAGTGGCGGCGACCTATCCGTCTCTGCCAAACGCAGAAACTCCCATGCGCAAGCATCTTCACTGAAGCCAGATGCGCGTGTCTTCGGCTGCGCCACCTATTCCTACAAGCTTCCGTACAAAAACCCGTCTGCATCGACCATTCATTGCAGACGTGCTTCGCATTATCACGGGACGTGAGTAAAAGAATCTCGTGAGAGCATCGAGACATGTTGACAGCGGGTAATCGTTCGCGGATAAGTCGCAACAGGTAGCAGGGTTTGTGCCGCTACGGCAACGGAGAGATACAAAAATATAACCAGCCTAAACTGATTCTACATAAAGCGTGCAGAGTGTCCGTCTTTGTCGCTAGTTCGTGCCCAAATGGTGATCCACGGGGACTGGATGCCAAGGAAGTTGAAGGGCGATCGCCCTTGCAAGATTTCCAAAATGAGGAGGCACAAAACGTATGGGTATCCCACGCAAAAGATTGGGCCTGCTGCTTGTCATCTGCCTGGGGTTGCTGGCGCCCGCGGCGGTAGCGCTGGCAGACTGTAACGTAACGCCGGGCACGGTCATCACTAAGCAGAGCTGGACGCAGTACAAGGACTGCTTCTCAGAAGGCGTTCAGCATTTCTGGCACGGTGATTTGTTCTGGAAGATGCCCGACGGCGTCCAGATTCACGTCGGCCCGCAGCATAGCTGGACGTTGCCCAAGCCGTACGTCGAGGCCACCGAGAAATATGGCAGTCAGACCAGGCTGGTGAAACAAGCCGACGGCCGTTACAAACTTGAAAATTACATTGCCGGCATTCCTTTTCCCAATCCGAGTGGGCCCGATAAGGGAACCGAAATAATGGCGAACGACACCTACAAGATGCAGGGCTATCTCGTAGCTATCTCGTGGGGAATGGGCAATTGGGGCCAATTGATCGTCAAGGATCGGTTTGGCAACTACGCGCCGGAAGTGGCTGACGCCACTTACCGGCAGCTCGCTTATAATTGGGAAACCGATCAGGGTATCCCACGGGTGGACCCTCTGGCGGGGGGCGCCTGGTACTCTGAATGGATCATGCTCGAGCTGCCCGAACAGTCGAAGTACACAGCCGTCCTGACGTTGTTCTGGCAGGACAACCTGAAGGATGAAGACGACTATGCTTTTGTGCCTGCCCTGCGACGTTCGCTCCGCCTGTCGTCAACCGCTCGATGTGCTCCGCTGCTGGGCACCGATATGGTCAAGGACGACCAGCGCGTGGGGTGGAACGGCGGTGTCGGCAAATTCGTCGGCAAGTGGCTGCGCGACCAAAAGCTCCTGACACTGGCCGAAATGAATCCGAAGGCAGCGGGCAGTTTCCCAGCAGAATACGACGGAGTGTTAGGGTGGGCGAAGCCGTCGTGGGGCGAGTGGGAAACGCGCGATGTCTACGTGGTCGACGTTCGCCGTATCCCTGCGCTGAACCCCGGCTATTGCTACGGAAGTCGTGTCGATTACGTCGACAAACAGTATTACGCGAATCTCGCCGAGGATATCTACGACAGCAATCTGAAGCTGTGGAAGGTAGTGTGGACGGCCGCTACGCCCGCGCCACTGGATAATTACGGCGAGCAGCCGTTCTTCACCTGTGGCATCGTTGAGAATTATTGGGACGTCCAAAATGACCACGTGAGCTATATCACCAGCTTCAACCCTTCGGGCAAGTGTTCTCTCTGGGACTCTCAGGTACCGGCGGACTGGAACAATGTGACGAAATACGCGACTCCGGCGGGTCTGTCCCAATTGATGAGATAGTTTGGGCGCTGTTGACCTAACAACGCGGCGTGCGAATGACATTCGTGCGCCGCGTCTCCTAATACATATACGAGCGCTTTTTGTGGGTTCTGTTCGCGGCGATAGCTGCCAACACCTAATATTTTCTAATATTGACAGCGAACGTGACTTAAAGGATAAGTCGCAGGGTATTGCGTCGCAGTTTCGGCGCAGATTGAAGGATTTCGAGCGGCTGTAGTGCCGGGAAGCGCCATCGAGCTGAAGCGAAGGTTTCAAAAGCGCGGGGCTTTGTGAAGAACACAGAAGAGGGAGGAAAAGATTTATGAGTAGTTCGCGCTGGAGAGCGGGGCTGCTGGCTGTAATCTGCCTGGGGCTGCTGGCGCCTGCGGCTGGAGCCTTGGCCGATTGCAATGTGTCGCCGGGCACGGTCATCACCAAGCAGAACTGGATGCAGTACAAAGAGTGCTTCTCGGAGGGCGTCCAGCATTTCTGGCAGGGTGATCTATTCTATAAGATGCCGGATGACGTTCAGATGCACGTCGGCCCGCAGCATAACTGGACGTTGCCCAAGCCCTACGTTGAAGCCACCGAGAAATACGGCGGGCAGACCAGGCTGGTAAAGCAAGGTGACGGGCGTTACAAACTCGAGAACTACGTCGCCGGACTTCCGTTCCCAAACCCCAGCGGACCGGATAAGGGAACCGAAATCATGGCCAACGACACCTACAGAATGCAGGGTTATCTGGTTGCAGTCTCGCTGGAAATGGGCAATTGGGCGCAATTGATCGTTAGGGATCGCTTCGGCAACTACGCGCCCGAGGTCGTAGATGCCACCTACCGGCAGCTTGCCTATAACTGGGAAACTGATCAGAACGTTCCGCGAGTCGATCCGTCGGCAGCCGGCGCCTGGTACTCCGAATGGATCATGGTCGAGCTGCCTGAACAGTCGAAGTATACCGCCGTGCTGACCTTGTTCTGGCAAGACAATCTGAAGGACGAGGATGACTACGCCTTCGTGCCGGCCCTCCGACGCTCGCTGCGGTTGTCGTCGTCAGCGCGCTGTGCGCCGTTGCTTGGCACTGATATGGTCAAGGATGATCAACGGGTTGGGTGGAACGGCGGTGTCGGCAAATTCGTGGGTAAATGGTTGCGCGATCAGAAGCTCCTGACGTTGGCCGAAATGAATGGGAAGGCGGCGGGGATGTTCCCGGCGGAGTATGACGGCGTGCTTGGTTGGCCTAAGCCGTCATGGGGCGAATGGGAGACCCGCGATGCTTATGTCGTGGATGTGCGGCGCATTCCGGAGCTGAATCCTGGTTACTGTTACGGAAGCCGTATTGACTATGTCGACAAGCAGTATTACGGAAATCTCGCCGAAGACATTTACGACAGCAACATGAAGCTCTGGAAGGTAGTGTGGGTGGGTTTGACTTCGGAGAATCTCGACAACTATGGCAAGCAATTGGGCGCCTGCGGAATTGTCGAGAATTATTGGGACGTGCAGAACGATCACGTGAGTTATATCACCAGCTTCAACCCGCAGAGGCCGGGGAAGTGTTCCTCTTGGGATAGCCAGGCACCGGCGCAGTGGAACAACGTGCGGAAATACGCGACCCCGGCGGGCTTGCAGATGTTGATGCGCTAGCAAGGGCTGCAGGTTCCCGCCTCTGCGTGTGGATCTGACACGTCGAAGCCTAGTCTGCGAACAATTAGAAGGCACGGCGGGTTGCAATCCGCCGTGCCTTTTTTCAGGTGCCCCGAGACTATGCGGCGCAGACCGCAGCCAGACTCGATATCGCGACGCCGCGACGTCCCTGGCGAATATCGTTGCGGTCGAATCCGTTAGTGCAGTAGCCCAGCGATATACCCGTGGCCGGATCGCCCCATCCGAGCTGGCCGCCGGCGCCATTGTGACCAAAAGTTAATGGCGAATTGGTCTTGCCGAAACCGCGATAGTTCGCGAACCCATCATCACCGGCCACCACCACGCCCAGCGCACGATTGCATTTGTATTTGAAAATTGGATCGAAATAGTCACCGGAACGAACTCGCAACGCTTCGCGCAACGTTTCCGGTTTCCAGATGGAAACGCTATGGGCTACCGGTGGATTGTGCAACAACCCCTGATAGAAAAGCGCCAGCTCTCCAGCGGTCATGATGCCGCCGCCGCCGGGCACGCCTGATTCGCGGACGACCGGGTCGTTAAAGCCGTTGATCGCGGTTTCGGTCACCTCGGTCTCCGGCATCGGTGGCAGTCCCAGCTTCTTCATTTCTTCCGGCGTAAGTGCTTCGCCGACATGCACAATGTCAGCCATGCGGCCGTGTTCGCTGGGCGGAATCCCAAGCCGCAAATCGGGTAGTCCGAGCGGCGCGGCAATGCGATCGCGCACGAACACACGAAAATCCTGGCCCGAGCGCCGCTCGATAATCTCGGCGAGCACCCAGAAGCCGGAAGTCGCGTGATAAACAAACCGCTGGCCGACGGGAAATTCCAAGCGCCAGGCTTTGAAGCGCTCGAGCCGCTTGCTGCGGTCAAGCCATTCAGTTTGTGCATAAGGTGCATTCGGAAAGCCGCCGGTGTGTAGCAGCAAATGTTCTAAGGTGATCGCATCCTTACCGTTAGTGCCGAATTCCGGAACGATGTCGGCGGCGCGCTCGCTGAGTTCGAGCCGCCCCTCACCCAGCAGGATCCAGATCGCCGACGAGACAATGGCCTTGGTACAACTGAATACGCAGTACAAGGTTTCGTCGGTGGCTGGCTTGTCACTGCCGCCCTGCACCGCATGTCCAAAGGTCTTCATGGCGCCGATTTTTCCGTTACGGGCGATTGCTATCTGGCACGATGGCAGCAATCCCTCGGCGACTTCTCGCTGTACGCGCTTGAATAGTTCGTCAACCTTGACGGGATCGAGGCCAACTTCGAGCGGGTGCTCTGCAATTTGATGGGCTGCCGGCATTGTCTGATCTCCTGGCTGAATTCCCGCAATTGATAACACGAATGCGTCCGCGGAAAGAAGTGAAAATGGTGAGAAGTGAGAAACGAGAGCGGGCAAGGACACGTCAGGTCTGGCGACGATTACGCCGCATGGTGGTCAGCATCCGGCTGTCCTCCCGAGCAAGCAATCGAAGCGTCGCCGTCTCCTCTTCGCGCAGCCACTTTGGTTGCTCGCAAATGGTGAGCATTGTTCAACCTTCGGCCAACGAGCGGTGGGCGATTGCCAAAAATTGCGCCTTTTCTTTGCTCGATTCGCGCGTCCATCCTTCCGCCACATTGGCTGCAACCGATACGGCCGCGCGCGTGATCTGTGAGCGCACTCCCTAGGTTTCTTCTTTCGGCAATTTCGGAGCCAGGCGATACACTTCCCAGAACCATGTAGATCGCCTTTGGCCAGATAGTGGTCTCCCGGTAGTGCACTCTCTCCCCCTCAAGTGTGCGTTGCGTAAGGCTATCTCTGACTTCTCTCCCCTCATTCCTTTCTTAACGGTCCCTGAGCGGAGATCCAGCCGGCGCGGCCTGGTAGGGTCATGCGTTTCACCTCACAAACGGGAAGCTCCGCCGTAAACAGGCGTTGGGCAATCTCGCTGAGTTGGACGAAGCGCGCGCCAAGCTCCTTCAGCCCGCGGATGATTCCGGCAAATGTATCCAACTGGCTCATGCCTTCGGTCTCAGCGTGAATCGTATGGACATTGAGCGTGCTCTCCGAGAACTGCTTAAGGTAAAAGCGCACGATTGCATCGCGGCGGTCGAGCCCCTCAGTACCGATCACTTCGTCCATCGTGGGCAGCGTAGTCGGAATCTCCGGCGTGCGCAGGATCAGGCTATTGACCGCGCAACGGTAGGGGGCCTTGCCACGCGTGTCGCTACGATACGAGAGACCTTTTGCGTCGAGAATTTCCAGCGCGAGGCTGTTGGTGCGCCATCCAGGAGCGGCGAAGCTTCGCGCCGGGGTACCGGTCAGCGCGCGATAAATCTCCAGGCCGTCGTCGATTTCTGCACTGAGTCCGTCGTCGCCGAGATCGTCGAGATGGTCCTGCCAGCGGACATGGTCGAAACCATGAACGCCCAGTTCAAACCCCGTTCGCACGAGGTCGCGCAGAATCTGCGGATAAGCCAGGGCAATTGCCCGCGGCGGCAGGATAGTGCCGGATAGAACAGTGCGCAACCCGTACATCGACGCGGCGCGAGTGCGCCGCATTTTCGAGATAAATCCGGGATTTTTGTAAGCGCGCCAAATAGCGCGCCCGGAATTATCCGGCCCCATCGCCACGAAGAACGTCGCATTGATTCCTTCCGTTGCCAACAGTTTGGTCAGCCGCGGCACTCCCTCGCCAAGTCCCTGATGGGTGTCAACGTCAATTTTGAGCGCAACTTCCATTAGCGGTTTTCAATGAGACGGTAGACCAAGATAGCGGCTGCGCCGGCCTGGCTGGTATTACTGTGCTTTAAAGTCGCGATATTATAATGCTGATCTCTATGGAAGAAAGCCTGAAGCGCAGAGAACCTTCCGAGCGCTCCTACCAACGCGATCCTTACTCCTGGGCATTGGAGCAGGCGCGTGTCTTGCGCGAGCGCCGAGCCACGGAGTTGGACTGGGATAATCTTGCCGAAGAGGTAGAAGATTTGGCCCGCCGCGACGCCCACGCGCTGCAGAGTAACTGCGAGGTGTTGATCGCCCACCTGCTGAAACTGACTCATGCCAGTGAATCGCTACGTCGTCGTAACTTGCGTCTGTGGCGGTTGCATATACGCAATGCGCGGCGCCGGATCGCCGATCTCCTCGCCGAAAATCCAGGACTGAAAAACCGCACCAGCGAGTTATTCTCCAAAGCGTGGCCTTACGGTCGCGATGAGGCGATCGCCGCGCTGGGCCGCGACGATAGCGCTCTCCCGGATGCTTGTCCGTGGACGTTTGAGCAGGCCTGCGATATTGATTTTTACCCGCAATCTCACGTTACAGAAACACTCGCTCCCAAATGATCGCATCCTCACGCCTGGAGGAATCTTGATTTGCGAGAGCAGATCACAATTTGCGAGTAGGAAAGACGCTGAATTTCGCATCAAGCGAAGAAATCACGAGCCTGACCTAGAAAATCCTCTAAAATCAAGCTACTTGAGAACGGCACGAACCATGCTTAAATTGCCGTCAAGAGTTAGGGAGGCTCTAGCAGATGCTGATTCCTTCGACTTTGGATCTGTTCGTCGGAGCGCTGTTGGTCGCGGTCCTGGCCGCGAGCGATTGGTACCTATGGGGCTTGAACCTGCTATCCAATCCGCGCCAGCCTCGTCATCCGCAACCGCTCAGCGGCCTCGAACTGGTCGACCTGGGGCTGGGTAGATTGGTTGCTGCCAATCGGGCAGTTCTGCCTAAGGCAGCGTTTGAGACGGGACGGGCCAGCGGTGCACCGCTCGCAACCAATCCAGATGACGGCTTCAAACGGGTTGCTTAATTGCGAGCCCCATCGCTCTTGCAGTCTCGCAATGCTGCTTACCGCCCGATAATTCGATGGCTCGGAGTCTCGTCCCGAGCCATCGGTGCCGGATGGGTAGCCGGCGCATCATATCACTCCTTCAACCACGCACTCTGACGCATTTCCCATTCGATCTGTCGTGCCGGCGATTCGATGGCCGCGATTTCCCTCAACTCATTTTCTAACGCTAGTAGCAAACGCGACGAATAGTTGGTTCGCACAGGTTTGCTGTCCTTCAATGCGTTCAGGTTAGACGCGAACATGCGGGCAGCGTCGCTGTTTCGAACTGACAGGCCGTGAAGTTCACTGAAAGTGGATTTCAGCCCGCCGGGAGAAGCGAGGCTTGCAACCATGCGGCCGGCGTAAAGTTGGTTCGATTGCTCGGCCAGCATTTCCTCGAGGATCCCGAGATAGCGCGTGAACACCGGATTCGCTGTGTGAATCGCCTCGGTCTCCTCGAGCAGCAGAAGCCCTCCGCCTTCCAGTTGGGTCACCCATTTTGTCACCACCGCGGCCGGATCTCGCAGATGGGTCAACAAAAAACGCGAGAAGATAAGATTTGCGTTTCCGCCGGGAAAGGGGGTGGCAGTAATATCGTGCTGGGTGAACGACATGCGCCCTCCAGCAGTCGCGCTCGCCAGCTTGATGAAACTAGCCGACGCATCGAGGCCGATGACACGATCGCATCGCAACGTCCCGGCAATCAGATGGGTCGTGAATCCAGGGCCGCAACCCAGGTCTAAGCCAAGATGAAAACGCGCGGAGCCCGCAGCATTAGTGAGGAAGGCGCGCGTCGACTCCTGGTAGACGCTCGCCAGCAACTTCAGACGCTGTGCCGCGGTATTGCTGTCGCCGAAAAGATATTGGTGACTCACGCCGGCCCGGTCAGGATTTGGCGAACTGCACAGTGGCAGTGCCGATCACCAGTTTTTCGGCGTCTTCATTTTCGATCCAGATATCCATTTCGGCCGTGCGCTCGGCGTCATTGGTATTTGTGATGAAGCCTTGCAGGACGATCGTGTGCTCGGGCAGGACCGGTTGGCGGTAAGTGGTGCCGACGCGTACCAGTTGAGCGTCGCTTGCGCCGATCCAATCGGTTACCAGTTTACTCAGCAACGCGAGACTCATGTTGCCGGGGGTGATCATCCCTGGTAGACCCTCTTTGCGCGCGCCTTCGTCGTCGGTGAAGCGTGGCACCCACATCCCGGTAGTCCGCGCGTAGGCGCGAACCTGGTCTTTGCTCAGGAACATCTCCTCGGGACCGAGCGCCTCGCCAATCTTGATGTCGTGATAACTTCTTTGCGGTTGCGGCATGATTATCTAAGGCCGGTTCATAAAGCGATGGTCGACATGCGCGACTACTTCGTCGTCCTGGTTCTTGAGCGTTGACCGGACGACGACGAAAACCATCGAGCCCGTGCGTCCAGTCTTCTCGTAGATTTCCTTCACGTGTGAGCTGAGCGTAATCGTATCACCAGGACGAATCGGCGCCGCGAATTCGACATCTTTGCCGGCATCGAAACCTTGCCGGCCGAAGCGCGGGATGTGCTCAAAGAACTGGCGCCCGTTGCGGAACGTGACCGCAAAGGACGGCGGGGCGACGATGGTGCCATAAGGACCATGTTTGGCCGCCTCCTCGTCGGTATACAGCGGGCCTGAATCGCCGGTGGCTTGACAGAACTCCGCGACCATTTGCGCGGTCACCGGCACCGGGTCGGTCACCTCAAACACGCGGCCAATTAGGTTGGGATCGTAGTCGACCATGGCTCACTTCACCTCGACGGCGACGGCATGCTGAACCGGTTTACGGCGCGGGCGGAAATCGACCGGCTTGTAGGCGCCGCCTTTCAACTCAGTTACCAGGTCTTCGATAGTGCGCACATCACCCTCGAAGCGCGTGGCGCAGAGTCCAATCAGGCTCACCAGGTGGCTATCTGAACCGCCAATCTCACCATAACCGAAGCGTTCGGCGAGTTGCAGGCTGCGCTCGTCCTCCCCTTTACGCGAGCCGCCGTTGTAAACCTCGACCGCGGCGACGTTCGCCAGTGAAGGCTTCTTTGAATAATGCTCGAACAGCCCGACGTTGGGTCTGCCGGGATGGCACGGGATAACCACGCCGCCCATGTGTGCTATCTCGTCGATCACCACCTGCGCCGGCAGATGAACGTTGGCGAAATCGAAGCGGCGCGTCATTTCGTCGGTCACGCCAAATACAAGCATATGGCCGTAGTCAGTCTCGACTTCGGAAGCCTTGAGCACCAAGATGCTGAATTTATCCTCGAGCGCGCGATAATCCGCATTCTTATTGAATTGCCGATGCTCCGTCAGCACGATCCCGTCGACCGGCCGTTCGGTGCGGCGTAATTTCAGCCAGTTGAGATAAGCCTCCAGCGGTGCACGGCTGTCTTCGGATGCTTCGCTGTGGCTGTGCAAGTCAAGGATGGTACTCACTCGCCGTCGAACCTCTTCATTATGCGCACGTCGCAGACTCCTTGGCTCGGCTGCGCTACGCTCCGCCTGGTGTTATGCGCACGTCGCAGACTCCTTGGCTCGGCTGCGCTACGCTCCGCCTGGTGTTATGCGCACGTCGCAAACTCGCTTCCCTTCGGCTCCGCTCAGGGCTTCGGCTCACCGACTCCACTTCGCTACGCTCGGTGGTCACCTCGCCGGGCGAAACTTGAGCAGAGTTACCGCGGGCGTAACGTCCTCGAACACTGCCTCGACAGGCATTCCTATTTTAACCTGTTCGGGTGGGCAGTCGACAACGTTGGTCAGCAATTTGACGCCTTCGTCCAGTTCCACCCATGCCATCACATACGGCAGCGATTCGCGAAAACCGGATGCCTGGTTCTGATAGGTAACGGTGAAGGTATAGATTTCCCCGCTGCCCCTAGCTAACACCCATTCCGTGCGCGACGACAAGCAAGTCGGGCAGACTGCGCGGGGATGAAATCGCAGGTCGGCGCAATCGCGGCATTTCTGCACATACAGTTCATGGCGCTGGAGCGCTTCCCACCACGGGCGCATCTCCTCGTCGATGTGGGGTAAGGGCTTACGATATGTTTGTTTATCTCTTTCCTGCGGCATTTTCTTCACCGGCGGGTGGACATGCTCTACCGGTCCGACCAGCACTGAACTTTTTGCGCGGGCGGCGCGGGGGGCCGCCTTCTGAGTGTCGCCACGATCGCGCTGAAAGTGGCTCGCTCGCGAACCGTTCCTAGACTAGTCCATTGCCATTCATTGATTCGTCATAATCACTGTGGCGCCCGAATGCCTGGTGCCGAGGGCGCCACCCGTGCCATGGGCCAATGCGATTGTGCAATCTTTGACCTGGCGCGGTCCACATTCGCCGCGTAATTGCTTCACTGCCTCGATTACCAGGAAAATTCCACGCATACCCGGATGGTTCGAAGAAAGTCCGCCCCCATCGGTATTGAGCGGGAGGTCGCCGTCATAACGCAAACGGCCGCCGCTAACGAAAGCGCCGCCCTCGCCGCGTCGACAGAACCCAAGATTCTCCAAGGTGGTCAGGACGGTGATCGTGAAAGAATCGTAGACCATCGCCATATCGATATCTTTGTGCACGACGCCGGCTCGCTCAAAGGCGAGGCGGCCGGATTGATAGGCGGCGATTTCGAGGAAATCGCGCTGGCCGCGTGCGGCGTGCCGCACAGTTTCGCCCACGCCAAGGATATATGCGGGCTTCTTTTTCAAGTCGCGGGCGCGCTCAGCCGAAGTCACCACCAACGCTCCCCCGCCGTCGCTGATGATGCAACAATCGAGTAAATGCAGCGGCGACGAAATGACCCGCGAGGCCAGCACGTCCTCAACCGTAATGGGGTCTCGGTACTTGGCTACTGGGTTCATGGACGCGTGATGGCGCATGGTGACCGCGATTTCGGCCAGTTGCTCGGGCCGGGTGCCATAGTCGTGCATGTGACGTTGGGCAACCATCGCGTATGCGCCGACCGTGGTCGGGCCGTAGGGGAATTCGTACTGGTCGCAGGGATCGCCACCCCCTCCGCCGCCGCCGGTGCCAATCGCAAAGCGCGCCGACGCCGCAGTCGAGCCGTAGACTATCACCGCGGCGTTGCAGAGTCCGGAATTAATCGCCGCGGCGGCATGCGCGGTATGAGCAACGAACGAGGCACCGCCGATGTTAGTGCTGTCCAGGAAGTTGGGTGTCAGGTTCATATAATCGCAGAACCCCACCACACCCATGGCTCCCATTCCCATCCCAGCGGTGCATATACCGTCGACGTCCTTGATGGTCAGGCCGGCATCGTCGAGCGCGCCACGGATACTCTCGGCCATTATCTGGTACATGCTTTTGTCAGGCGCGAAGCGGCTTGGATGCTCGTAAACGCCCACGACAGCAGTCTTGCGGCTCAGACTCATTATGCACTCCGTCGAAAGCTGTGGGACCGGCGATTCGGCGCGGCCCTGAAAGGCTGTCCTATATTCCGCGCATCAACGCAACTCTGCCAGGAATTTCTCAATCGCCGCGTTTGTAAGGTCCGGACGTTCTGTCGTCAGACGGTGGCCTGCATCGGCGACGACCTCGAGACGCGTCCCCTTAATCCGGCTACGGAGAAATTCAGCCGCAGCAATTGGCGTAATGGAGTCATCCGCGCCAGCAAGAATCAAAGTGGGCTTATCCAGCCGGCTTATCCGGTCACGCAAATCAACCTGCGAACAGGCAACCAGATCGCCCCAGCGCACCCGCGGATCGGTTTGGATCTGCTCTCCCCATCCTTCGCGGATTATTTCGGGTTTGGAGGCGATGGTTTTGGGCGAGTAGCCGTCATTATTGAACGGCTGTGACGCTCGCCCCATCGTGACCGCACGCCAGGTCTCGATGCGATCCTTCGGAATGTCGAATTTTGCCGCAGTCGCAATCAGCACCAGCGCCTCGACTCTTGCCGGGTGGCGGATAGCGAGTTCCATCGCGATCGCACCACCCATCGAATGGCCGGCGATTACAATGGAATCGAGCCTGAGCGTATCGAGGAAGGCCAGCGTGAACGCGGCGTAGTCCTCAACCGTGCGCAATCCTTCCACTCCCGAAGAGCGGCCGTGTCCCGGCAGGTCAAGCGCAATTGGGCTGTGGCGGTTGCCGAGATGCTCGTATTGATAATGCCATGCATGCGCATTAGATCCGGCGCCATGCAGCAATACGAGCATCCGTCCCCGGGAAAAATCCGGAACAACCCCAGGCAAGGTGGTCTTACCCACGTAATAGTAATGAGTCGCGTAGCCGCTTACGTCGACATACTTAGTCGGCATCAGCACCTCTCAATCGAGCGCGTCCACGCATGTGTTCGATGCGGGAACTTTCGCCCATCCGAGAATCAGACCGGCGAACAACCGGCTCACCACGAACTGCCCGTTAGCTATTCGCTTGCAGGGTAATTTGTCAATCGGGGAGACCGAAGTGGAAGAAATGAAATGGATTTGCGAAGGCCAGACCGAATAAAGGGCGAATTCCCAGATCGGCTACCGAGCGCATCGTTCGCCTATTCTCTGCTCACTGGCCTCGTTTCTCATCTTTATGGCGGCCCCGGCCAGCCGGCGGCTGGGATTCCGAAACTTGTAATTTCTCCCACTGCTCAATCGCGGCGCGATTAAAACGCCAATTGCTCCCGACGCGAAAACCGGGAAGCCGGCCTTGACGGAGAAGCCGGTAAATGGTCGTCGGATGAACCCGGAGGTGGTCCGACAGTTCCTTGATAGTGAAGATTTCGTCCTCGGAGGCCATTGCATCCCCGCCGCTCACCGACACATAAGCTTCGGCGCTTCTGTCGCGAACACAAAGGTTATCACTTCAGCTTCCGAGAGTAAAAGCTAAATGAAGTAACCTGAGATAGAAGCCTCACTCTTGGAACCGCCGTGGCCAAATCGCGATAAGGTAAGCCGTATGTAGTTCTGACCAGCGCCGCGTTCGCGCAATAAAGATCGCGGGCTGTTGCCCGCATTAGCCGCGGGCTTTGCGCGGCGCAAAATGTGGCAGCGCGCGCTTGAGGTCTTATTAACGAGGCAATTACTGATTTGACAGGTGCCGGCCTCTCGAAAAAACCGGCACCTGGATGACGGTCAGATCTGACCGCTCACCGCATCTTCGTGCATCAAGGGTTCGGGACGCTCGTCGATCGGCGACCAATGGCGTAGAACTTCACCGGTGTAGACTTGACGAGGCCGCGCGATTTTCTGCTCCGGGTCCCGCACCATTTCCGCCCACTGCGCCATCCATCCGGAAGTCCGTGGAATCGCGAACAGCACTGGGAACATCGTCATAGGGAAACCCATCGCCTGGTAGGTAACACCAGTGTAAAAGTCGACGTTGGGGTAAAGCTTGCGCGTAATGAAATAATCGTCTTCCAGCGCAATCCGTTCGAGCTCAAGCGAAATATCAATCAGTGGGTTGCGACCCATCACATCGAAGACTTCATAGGCGATCCGCTTAACGATTTTCGCGCGCGGATCGTAGCTTTTGTAGACCCGATGTCCGAAGCCCATCAGGCGGCGCTCGCCCTTCTTGACGCCTTTTATGAAATCAGAAACGTTCTTGGGCGAGCCGATCTCCATAAGCATCCGTATAACGGCTTCGTTGGCGCCGCCGTGCAAAGGCCCATACAGCGCTGCGGTCGCGGACGCAACCGCAGAATATGGATCGACCTGTGAACTGCCAACCGCGCGCATCGCGTTGGCCGAACAGTTCTGTTCATGATCAGCATGCAGAATAAAGAGCACGTCGAGGGCTTTTTCGAGCGTTGGATTCGGCTTGTACTTAAGTTCCGTCATCTTGAACAGCATCGAGAGGAAGTTCCCGGTATAACTCAGCTCGTTGTCGGGATAAACGTAAGGGAACCCCAGCGCATGCCGATAGGCAAAGGCCGCGATGGTCGGCAGCTTGCCGATCAGCCGCCGAGTCTGCAGGCGGCGCGATTCGAGGTCATTTATATTGTTGGCATCGGGGTAGAAGGTCGAGAGCGCGCCGACCGTACCGACCAACATGCCCATCGGGTGGGCGTCATAGCGGAAGCCCTGCATAAAATTCTTGATGCTCTCGTGCACCATTGTGTGGATTTTGATGTTGTGCTCCCAGGCCGAATAGTGCTTGCGGTCCGGGAGTTCGCCTTTGACAATCAGGTAGGCGACTTCAAGATAATTGCTCCGCTCGGCCAATTCCTCGATTGGGTAACCACGATAGCGCAGTATCCCGCTTTCGCCGTCGATAAAGGTAATCTTACTGCGGCATGAGGCGGTGTTGGTGAACGCCGGATCATACGACATCAGGCCGAAATCGTCGGGCGACGCCTTAATGTTGCGCAGATAATTGGCGCGAATCACGCCGCCGTCTTCGACTGGAATCTCATACTGCTTGCCGGTGCGATTGTCGGTAATAGACAGTGAGTTCTTGGCCATTGGTCTCCTTTGCTCCTTACGCCGTTTGTGGCGAGAACAATGCGGTTGAGGGCTGACAGGATTGGTTGCCCATCGCAAGGACAGGCTTCGTCCTGTCGTTCTCCGCGCACAGGCTGAGGCCTGTGCCACCTTTTTGCAGTGCGCAACACTGCCGGACCTTCTGAATCAACATATATACAGTCATACAGTTTTCACATTTTGGGTGCGAAACGCAACCGCCCACGGCAATCGAAAATAGAGGCGCATGAGGTCCGGCAAAATGGAGCCGTGTGTTCAGGAATTCCCACGATAATTCGCAAGCGATGAGTAGAAACTGTAACCCCGTTGAATGCTAGTATAAGTCTCATCCACCTTTTAGGACGACACGAGCTATGAGCGAGCGAATCACCAAGACCGATGAAGAATGGCGCCAGATGCTGACACCCGAACAGTTCGCAGTGACGCGGAGAAAGGGCACCGAACGATCCTTTACCGGCAAATACTGGGCCCTTCATGATCAAGGCGTCTACCTCTGCATTTGCTGCGGCCACGAGCTTTTCAGCTCGGACACTAAGTTCGATTCCGAATGCGGCTGGCCCAGTTTCTACGCGCCGTCGAACGGCGAACATGTTGAAGAAGCATCCGACCATAGCTGGGGGATGAAGCGCACCGAGGTGATGTGTAGCCGCTGCGGCGCCCATCTCGGGCACGTGTTTGATGATGGCCCGCAGCCGACCGGCTTGCGCTACTGCATCAACTCAGCTTCGCTGAACTTCGTCAAAAAGCCTGAATGATTCGGCAATAGGGCGGCGTATGCTGGAGGCGCAGCAATGGATACAGCAAATTCGATCAGGCGTGAGTTTACGATCGGCACGGACGCCGCTACCGTGTTCGCATTCTTCACCGACCCAGAGCGCCTGATTCGCTGGATGGGAGTCTCTGCCGAACTCGACCCGCGGCCAGGTGGGATATTTTTGGTTGACGTCAATCCCGGTTGGATTGCGCGTGGCGAATTCAAAGAAGTAGTTCCGGTTTCGCGGCTGGCCTATACCTGGGGTTGGGATGGCAATAACCATTATGTAGCGCCCGGTTCCTCTCTGATTGAGATCGATCTGTTGCCCAATAACGGCAATACTCTGGTGCGGTTCACCCATAGCGGTCTACCGGCCCAGGCAGTGCCTGGACATAGCGAAGGGTGGACTCACTACTTGGGGCGATTGATGATAGCGGCAAGCGGAGGCGATCCCGGACCCGATCCTCGGCTCAATCGCTCGTAAGGCCTCACCGGAAAATAATTCGAGGAGCGGCCCGAGGGCCTGAAGCCCGCCGCCCCGCTGGACCTCTGACGCCCGAATAAAAGTTCTGCTTGGTCGCGAGCGGCAAAGCATGTCTGATCGCGAATCGGTTCCGGGCCCATTGCCGGCCACCGCGGCGATGAACTGGCTCCTGCATAGAGCTGCGGGCGTGGATGCACCCGGTATCCTGCTGGGCGAGCTGTGCAACCGCCTGATGGCTGAGGCCGTGCCAATCGAGGGAACGTTACTCAAGATCGCTAGTTTCGATCCGTTGGTGGCGTCGAGCCGTCTGCGTTGGCAGCGCAGCAATGGACGCATCACAGAAGAAGTGCTGCTCCACGGCATGCCGGTCTTGGAAAACGCGCCTGACAGCATCAGGGTTCTTACTGTTATGCTTCCGGGAACCCGCCACGAAATCGATTGGACAGCAGAAGAATCCGCAGGTTTTAGCCTCGAGCAGCGGTTTTACCTCGAGACAATTTCTCTGGTGATGGCGGCGCCGCTCCAGGTGGTGGTCGGACGCGAGGCCACCAGAAGTCTGCTGCGCGCTTATCTCGGCCGGCGCAGCGCCGACAAGGTGCTCGGCGGCACCGTACGCCGGGGTGCCGGTGAGATGATCCAGGCGATGATCTGGATTTCTGATCTGCGCGATTTCACCCGTTTGTCACAGATGCTGCCGCCAGAGCAGGTCATCATCGCTCTCAATGATTGTTGTGCCCGCTTGGTCGGCGCTATTCATCCGTTCGGCGGGGAGGTCTTGAAGTTTATCGGTGACGGGTTGCTGGCGATCTTTCCATTGGCACCACACGGCACCCAAGCAGCCTGCGCAGCGGCGCTATCTGCGGTGCGGGCGGCGCGGCAGGGAATGGCGCGGCTGGATGAGCAGCGCGTCCGCATCGGCCTGCCGCCACTTCCTTTTGGCATAGCACTACATCTGGGCGCTGTGATGTACGGGAACATCGGCGCGCCGGATCGTCTCGATTTCACCGCCATCGGTCCCGCGGTCAACCTGACGAGCCGCATCGAAGGATTATGCCGCAGGCTGGCATGCTCGGTATTAATCTCCGAAGCGGTTTCGACACAATGCAGTGAAAAGCTGGTGCCGATTGGCCGACATTCAATGCGTGGTATTAAGGAGCCGGTGACGCTCTTTACGTTACCCGAGCTGGCACCGGCCACCTGAGACCGAGGGCAGACAGAGGTCGATACCATCTCGCCGAGCGGCAACCGCTTCTTAGCACTTCGCTTGCGGCGACCGAATTAACGTCAGCCGTATCGAAGAAATTAACCCCGATTCGAGCGCGATTGAAAAATGCTCGCGCGCTTCTACGGCGCTGAGCACCCGGTCGCGTCGCATGGTCCACGACGCCTGCTCGCTACCGCCATAACTCATACAGCCAGCGGGATGCGGAAAAAGTTCAAAAATATTTGACTAGTCAGGAACCTTAGCCTGAGCAGACGCATCACCAACCGCGAATGCTATGTCGCTAGGGAACTTCAAATCCAATCAGAGTTTAAGGATTCCAATCAGAGTTTAAGGATTCCAATCCGAGTTTAAGGATTCCAATCCGAGTTTAAGGATTGCATGCCGCTGTCTTTCGGATAGAACGCGCGTGGCAAGCGCTTGACAGCCGGCCCGCGGCAAGGCTAATCAACTGGCGCGCAGTGATGAGCTAGCCTGGAGAAGTACAGATACCTCGACAAATTGCCTCTCGTTGTGAGCGATCTCTGGAATCCTTGATAGAAATCTGGAATGCCTCGTCTGCGGCCCATGAGGCTATCGAGGAAGGCGCTTCTCACGGGAGGGAGTGGAAATGAAAAAAGGCTTCCGCGCCACACTTGGCGTCGCACTGATGAATCTTATAGCCGCGGGTGCATTTAGCACCGCGCGCCCCACATTGAGTCTAGCGTCGGCGGTCCCGATTTTGACCTATCACTACAACAACACTCGGACCGGCACGAATGCGAGCGAGACAATCCTGACGCCAGCCAATGTCAACGTGAGCCACTTCGGGAAATTGTTCTCGCGGCCGGTTAACGGCGGCATCTATGCTCAGCCGCTGTACGTTCCTAATCTTTCGATTCCGGGCCACGGTACGCATAACGTAGTCTATGTAGCAACTCAGCATAACTGGTTGTATGCATTCGATGCCGATAATGGCGCGGCCCTCTGGACCAAAAATCTCGGACCATATCAGCCGAACCCGCAAGGATGTACCGAGCCCGGCGATACGGGAATAATCGGCACTCCGGTAATCAATCGATTGACCAACACCATCTACGCGGTGGCGGCTACGCTACGAAGTGGGACCCCGCGGCAAGAGCTTAACGCACTCGATATTACCACGGGTGCGAGACGGTCGCCCAGTCCGGTGGTGATTACGGCAAGGGTGCCGGGAACCGGATTTGGAAGCGTGGGCGGTACTCTAACATTCAATGCGCTCACTGAATTTCAGCGCCCGGCGCTGCTCCTCAATAGTGGCGCGATCTACATCGGGTTTGCTGCGCATTGCGACTACAGTCCCTACAGCGCGCAGGGTCATGGCTGGCTGTTCGCATATAACGCCTCGACCTTGCGGCAGAACGGCTCGTTCGTCGTGACTCCGAACGGGTTTGGGGCCGGAATATGGGCGAGTGGCGGCGGACCCGCAGCCGACGCGAATAACAATATATATTTTTCGACCGGCGATGGTACTTTTGATGTTGATAAGGGAGGTATTGATTACGGCGACAGTGTCATAAAGCTCTCGCCAAGCCTCTCGCTGCTGGACTATTTCACTCCCTATAATCAGGCGCAACTTGAAGCGAACGCCGATGACCTCGGCTCGGGAGGGATATTACTGCTGCCGACCCAATCGACGTCTCCCAATCACCTGCTGGTGACGGCGGGAAAGCCGGGCTTTATCTACCTCATCAATCGGGACATCCTGGGAAGGTACACGATGAATGACGTTGTTCAGGTAAATGGTAACATCGCTGGCCTTTTCAGCACACCCACCTTCTGGAACAACCATCTGTATTTCGCCGGGTCAGGCTATAACGGAGGAGACGCTCCAAAAGCATTCTCATTTTTCGGTGGACGCATGTCGGCCAATCCGACCTCTCAAGCTGCGGTTACCTACCCGTATCCCGGTGCAGTCACGGTTGTCTCGGCCAATGGCGGAACCAATGGCATTCTGTGGGCGCTGCAACATGGCGGGACCGCTTCGGGCAACGAGGTGCTCCACGCGTATAACGCGACGAACCTGGCGAACGAACTCTACAATAGCGACCAGGCTGGCCGTCGTGACTTGCCAGGGCTCGTTGGCAAGCAATTCGAAAGTATAATTGTCACCAACGGCAAGGTGTACGTTCCGACCGGCCAGCCGCAACTTAGCGTATTCGGCTTGCTTGCCCATTAAGTGCGTCGGTCTTCGACTGGGCGAACAACCAGCGGGAACTCGCGAACTTATGCGTCGGGCTTCTTCTCGCGCTCGACGCGCCGGCGGTCAATGAGAACACCCTCAAGAGGTTGAGAGCTATCTGAAAGACACCAGCACCCAGGGCGCGTCCAGTGCCGAGCACCGCCTTTTGTACCGTGGGCAACCACTTAACAATTTCGGATAATCGGTCCGCACTGCTCTCGCTCAGCGGATTCCAATAGGCCGCCAGCCGGCTACCTACGAGCGGGAGCGAGGCAACCCAAGCCGGCGGTGCGGCCCGGTCCCTCATGAATAAACCTGCGTGTTGCGTCGATAATCTCGGCTACGTTACCAGAGAGTCGGCTGACGAGGATGGCAAAGGAGCGATGATGATTGCTGACAACGTTAGGGTTGCGAGCGATGCCGCCATCGTAGGCCGCCCGCCCAACTTGGCCTTCAGACGAGTAAACAGCGCCCAAGTGGTGAAGCAGAGAATTGCGGCCCATAACGCAGCGGAAATGAACGAACGGAGAATCAGCGGGCAGGCGAGAGCTAATAGCGCGGCCGCGGCGGCGCCGATGATCGTCCGATTATGCTGCGAGTTCGTTCGCCGTCGGTCACGTGATCATAAGTCCGATTCGATCTCCCACAGTCGCCGGTAATGCACTTTTCAAGTTCGGCGCGCAGGTGTCCTCCGATTCAGCGATTGTACTGGCCAGCCTGCCGGCACGCGTTATACACTCCCGTTAATTCAGCGGATGGTTGTCAGTTCAGTCTTTTCCGGCCTTCAATTGGTCTCCTGGTCGATCACGCGTCCTGACTATCTGCCCCCTTCCCAACCTGCGCGCCGGCACGGCGACCACGTTTCAGAACAGTCTAGCGATCGCAGCGTCGATGTTGTTATCGCCTTCCTTGTAGTCATCAGGCACCAGCGTTGCGCGATCTTCGCCAACATCCTCGATCTCATCGGCCGAGCAGGTTTGCGGGTGGTGTCGAGAACTTCGTTGAGAAGAAAATCGGCGAGCGATGCCGCCTTCGGCGTTCATTCCGTTGTCGCCCTCAATATGGATCATTAGTGTGTTCTCATAGACAGTGAGTTCGTTCAGCAGCATGGTTCAACCGCCTCATCTTGTGAGTCCGTGTGCGCCAAAGCCGTCGTAGTTCTCCATCAACCATTCGGCGACCTCTTCTCGTCAGAAATAGTGCTTGACCCGAGGCGATGACACTGTTGGTGTCGGGTCACAAGCGAGAAACCCACGAGCTATTCATGCAAATCTTCTTCATCGCGCTTCTCTTATTTGCTCCGATGACGGTCGCGGGCTCTGTGTTTGGGCTATCCCCGAGCGTCCTGTTCTTTTTTTCGGCGTTGGCCATTGTACCGCTTGCAAAATTGATCGGCCAAGCCACCGAGGAGCTTTCTTCGCGCAGCGGTCCAGCCTTGGGTGGCCTGCTCAATGCCACCTTCGGAAATGCGACTGAGCTCGTGATCGGGTTCTTCGCGATTCGAGAAAGGCTGATTGAAGTCGTCAAGGCGTCATTAATCGGTTCGATCGTTGGTAATCTACTTCTTGTTTTGGGAACGGCGATGTTTGCAGGTGGTGTCCGCTATAAAACGCAGACCTTCAACCGCACTGCCGCGCTGGCAAATGCTTCGACTCTTCTGTTGGCGGTCATCGCGATGACTATACCAACGATATTCTTTCAGACCGATCCCTCAATCAGCCGGAGCGTCACGATTGAATCTCTGAGCCTCCTTGTATCCGTCCTGATGATAATGACGTATCTCGCCGGTGTATGGTTTGCCCTCCATACCCACGTCCATCTCTTTTCTGGCGGAACAGACAACGATGGGGTGAATTGGACGGCGACGAGAAGTATCACAATATTGTTGATCGCGACGCTCGCAGTCGCTTGGATGAGCGACATTTTAGTGCGCTCGATAGAGCCGGTAGCGCGGGTATTCGGCTGGACGCAGCTCTTTATCGGAGTTGTTGTGGTCGCTGTCGTCGGAAACGTTGCCGAACATACGTCCGCAATTTTTATGGCGGCGAAGAACCAAATGGACCTGGCGCTTCAACTGTCGATAGGGTCGGCAACGCAGATTGCCATGTTCGCAGCGCCGGTATTGGTTCTAGCGAGTATCTTGTTCCCGCAGCCAATGAATCTGGTGTTCAATACGTTCGAGCTCGCGGCGATCATTCTTTCGGTTCTGATTGTAAATCTCGTGGTCGGGGACGGAGAGAGCAACTGGTTCGAGGGTCTGCAGCTTCTTGTGGCCTATGCCATTATTGGGGCCGCGTTTTTCTTGCATAGCTAGTCACCCGCAGCGCAGTGAAACCGGGCGCATTGGTGACACTCAGCCCACTCCTGGGAAGCCTGGGATGACTTGGTTTCCTTCGCCAACGCCGACACGATCCTATCATCCCTAAGGACGTCGCTAGTCTCGATAATTCCGGAGTGGATTAATCTCGGCAGATCGAACGTGATCATAAAAAACGCGGGCTGGATGAACCGTTTGTGGCGCCAACCGACCGCAGTGTGCCTAAACGTAATTGATACGAACCGGGCTTCCCCAGTTAGTCATGCGCGGCGGTCTCGGTGCGTTTTGGAATCGTGCGTTTCATTATCAGAGTAGCAAGTCGTAAAACAGCCAGGGAACGTCGTGACATATTTCTTTTGCAGATCGCGCGAAAAAATATCGGTTCTCCGTCACAATAATGAACCAGGCGAACTATACGGCTCAGTACCGTTGTGCCGCTCCACAACCCTGTATGGACAGAGATTGAAATATGCATACCAACCCAGACCTCCGCTGCCATATCCAAATTTACTCCCCGTGCACCAATCCAAAGCGGCATCTCGAAGCGAACCCGCTGCGGCATCTTGCACAAATTATCGTTACATTCCTGAAAACTGAGGGTGCCACCCAGCCGATGCTCACCGGGCGTCAGTTTCTGCCGCAGAAGAATATCGCCAACCGCTTTGAAGCGCCCCTGGTACACCGGCAGGGTCTCACCGAGCAACTCGAACTTCACTGGCGTCGGCTTAGGGAGGTCGAGATTCTGCCCGGATAGCAAATCGTTATCAAAAATAACGGTAGTGGGCGTGTAGTCTTGTGGCAGCGGCGTTCCGTAAACGTGCCATCCGGGCGCGATGTCAAAGTCGACGACGAGGCCAACTCGTTGGCCGCTGAACGCACGAGCTTCGGAGAGCGCGATGCGAGCCTTGACGTCCCCCGCATCAACCACAACCTTGGTCCGGGTATCCGTTGTGTGGCTACCCGGTCTGCTGCGGGTTCGATTGGTAGCGGCAGTGTGGGCGGCGAATAGCGTTGGCGACAATAGTGCCAGGAGCGCCGCGCTCGCGGCTACAGTGAGGCGACTTTGAATCCTTTGCCGTGGTTCTCGTGTGGGATGACGATGAAGCAAAGCCTTAACGACCTCGGGTAGGACAGGCACTTGCCTGGCCTTTTAACCGTGCAATCACTGTGCACGAAAGGTAAGAGGACTTAAATGGCTGTTCTGCACTGGAGCCCCGGTTATCAACTGGCCGCGATGATGCGGCATCGCGAACTTAAGCCGAGCGAACTAATGGAGGCCACGCTCGCGCGAATCCACGCGCTGAATCCAAAAATTAGCGCATTTTGTGCGCTTCGTGCCGAGCATGCGCTCGCGGAAGCACGAACCCAGGATGAAATGATCGCGCGGGGTGAAGAAATTGGCCCGCTTGCTGGACTACCCCTTGGAGTCAAAGATCTCGAGGATGTCGCCGGAATGGCGACGACGTTCGGCTCGGTGCCGTTCAAGCACAACATTGCGCAGGAAGATTCGATCCAGGTCGCTCGCCTGAAAACTGCCGGCGCCATCGTTGTCGGCAAAACCAACACGCCCGAATTCGGCCACACCGCATTCACCAAAAACTTGTTGTTTGGTGTAACGCGCAATCCGTGGAATCTGGAACGCACGCCGGGCGGTTCCTCGGGAGGCAGTTCCGCCGCCATCTCATCCGGCATGGTGTCATTGGCGACGGCCTCAGATTGGGGTGGCTCGATCAGAATTCCAGCCTCCTATACCGGTACATTCGGCATCAAACCCACGCAGGGATTAATTCCGGCGGGACCGCGTCTCGGAATGACCCAGTGGGTAGACTTTGCGATGAACGGTCCAATCACGCGGACTGTACGCGACGCGGCCATGTACCTCGATGCGGTGGCGGGGTACCACCCCCTCCGACCCGGCGTCACTGCCACGTCGGGAGACTTCGTTAACTGATACTTTGGAGCGCCTGCCAAACAGGCTTCGCATCGCGTTCCATCCTGATTTCGGCCATCCCGTCCAGCCCGACGTGCGGCGAACGGCGGAAACCGCGGCGATGGCATTCGAGCAAATGGGCCATCAACTGACGCTGCTAAGCGGACCGGTGCTCGAAACCCTATACGCCTGGCGGCTAATCGGTTCAGCGCAGACCCTGGCGACTCTGGGCGCATATATCGAAGGCCATCGCGAAGAATATGGCCGTTCATTTCTCAAGAACGTTGAAAGCGCGGCTCAAATCGGCTGGAGGGATTACGGAGCCGCCTATCGTATGAGAACGCAATTCAATGAATGGCTGCGCGACATCTTTGCGCGATTCGACCTCCTGTTTACCCCAACACTACCGACGGAAGCCTTCGGGGCCGCCGGACCACCTCCTAACGAAATTGACGGACGGCAGCTCACCGATCCGATGGAAGCATTGGTCTTTACTTACCCCTTCAGCTTGAGTGGCCATCCGGCCGCCTCGGTGCGGGCTGGTTTCACCGACAATGGGCTGCCTTGCGGATTGCAGATAATCGCGGAGCGTCATCGCGATGACTTAGTGTTACAGGCAGCTTACGCCTTCGAGCAGGCGCGCCCGTGGAATGATTGCTGGCCGGCGATTTAAGCGCCCTACCGTCATCCACGTGGAGGTCTGCGGGGATAGTCAATGGGCGAAGTTGGTCCGCACGCTGTTCGCTTTGGGCTGCAATTTGCCGATCCGGACAAGCTCTTCTCGCAGACTTGCGCGAGACAGTGGCTTGCACAACACCGCTGCTGCGCCAAGGTCATAGCTCTGTGCGACGTCTTTATCATAAAGCGAGCTGGTTAACACGAATGTCGGCACCTGCGCGCAAGCCTCATGCGAGCGGGCAGCAGATAGCACTTCGAACCCCCCGTTGTCCGGCAAGCGGAGATCAACGAGCATCAGGTCCGGCCGGTCGTACTCAGTGAACTGGCCGATGAGCGTGAGTGCTTCTTGAGCATTTTCAGCGACGATCACTTCGCTGGCTTCACCTAACAACTGCTGCAGGACCTTCACCGCGAGAAAGGAATGCTCGGGATTGTCTTCAACCAAAAACACTCGCATCCCAGAAGCGCTATTATCATTGCTGTCCATTTTTACTCCTACTCGCCAATACTCGCCTACTAAAAGCATATCCTTGCCGGTTAGACCGACGTTTTAGCCGCCCAAGACGATCGCTTGAGTTACTGCACCCTGGTCTAATTATAATCATTAGATGCGATCGCACCTGATCTGCTCGCTTGATTTCATCGTTCCCTCTCAGAAAGCCAACCTTTCACCTAAACAATCTCTATGCCACGAATCGGCGTTCCACTTTGAAACACTGCGCTGTGACTTCTCGTCTTCACCGGTGCTGTAATATGTGCCGATAAGCCGGGCTAAAGCGAGCAGAATGTTGTATAACGCGTACGGCCGTTAAAGAAGAATCTATTGGGAACTCGCTGGGAAGTGCGCCTTCACAATGGCGTCTGCAACATTGCGGATACCATCTAGTCCGCAAATGATACATGAAGGTGCCTCAGTCCGAAAAGGGGTTGTTGATACGGAAAGATGGGGTCGTCAGGTGAGTGTTTTTAGTTTGCTCTTTGAATCGAACATTCTCAACCATCCACGCCTGCGGCGCTATACCGCGCTGGTGCATGAGGATCTCACTCAAACCTATTCTCGTGATGTCCAGAAATGGTTATTGCTGGCGCCAATCGTTGGTATCGCAACAGGGCTGGTGACCTCCGCAATCACCATCATAATTCTGCAAATCTCATGGGCGCAGATTCTACCATTTTACCTGTCTCACCATTGGGCGATCATACCAGGTTTGCTGGTTGGTTTTGTCCTCACTGGTTTGATCATGCAGTTTCGCACACCCGATCCTGACGAGCATTCGACAGAGGAGATCATTCGTTCCTACCACGAAAATCAGGGCGACATCGACTCGCGTCCGTTTTTTTGGAAATTGCTCGCCGCAGTAACTACAGTCGGCTGTGGCGGCAGTGCTGCGTTGGAAGGACCGAGCATTTACGGAGGCGCCGCGATTCGGATCGTGGTTATGGCTGAGGCTTCGCCGGTTTGGACTTGAGCCGACCGATAGGCGGCTGATGCTCATGTGCGGTGCGGCGGCAGGGATGGCGGCGGTATTTAGAGCACCGTTGACCGGCATCGTATTCGCGCTCGAGATGCCGTACAAAGACGACCTTGCGCATGAGGCGCTGCTTCCGTCGCTGATTGCGTCAGTAGTCTCGTACAGCACCCTGGCCGCATTAATTGGACCCGAGCCACTGTTTGGATTCGTCGGCAGCATCAGCTTCGCGCCGATGGACCTCGCTTGGACGGCGGTGCTGGGACTTGCCTGTGGCATTATTGCGATGCCGTTCACAATCACGTTCCGGCGTTTTCGCGGCTTCATGGTCAATCTTGCTATTCCAAACGTGGCGAAACTGGCAGCCGGCGGGCTGCTGACTGGAATTTGCGGACTGGCTTTTGTCACGGCCTGTCCTGGTGGCTTAATCCCTATCGGTCCCAATTATGAAGCGGTCAGGCTGGTCCTGACCCGGCCACATTCGAGCCATCAACTGGCTTGGTTTGCGGTGTTGAAACTCGCAGCGACGTTGTTTTCGCTCGGTTGTGGCGGTGTAAGTGCCATGTTCGTCCCGCTATTTCTAACTGGCGGTGCACTAGGCAGCGCTTTTGCACAGTCAATCGTGCACACGCCCTCACTCGACCTTTACGCTGCGGTGGGGATGGCTTCCTTCATCGCCGCTGGCTACAAAGCTCCGCTTACCGCGGTCGTCTTCGTCGCTGAGACCACTGGCGGCCACTCATTTATCATCCCATCTTTAATCGGCGCCGCCTGCGCGAACGCGATTTCCGGCGAGTCATCAGCGTCGCGGGATCAGCGGTTGCATGAAGTGGCGAGGTTCAGTGGCATGATGGGGGTCTCGGTACGAGAGGTGATGCGCCGCGAGGTGGTGTCCGTGCAAGCCAGCGCCTCGCTGCAAGATTTCGCTCGCAGCGTCTCGGCGCACCATTTTCACGCGATCTTCCCAGTTTATGATAGCGACAGCGCGGTAGGGACCGTCGCTGTTTGGATCTTAAGCCGGACGCCACCGGAACGATGGGACCGAGTCAGCGTCGGTGAGGTTTGTGACCGCACGAGCGCTCGCGTACCAGGCTCCTGTGACTTATTGGAAGCGCTGCGGCTACTGCTGCAGCAGGACTCCCAACAAATGCTTCTCGTCGGGCCGCCCAGCGGTGCGCTCGAGGGAATTGTTACCAAGACAGATATTTTAAGGTCACTTCAAGGCGGTACCGCGGCTGTCAGCCATCATCGCCGCGAGGATGCAGAGTAGCCAGACCATGGATCATCCACAGACCAAGCCATTAGGCTGGTCAAGAGCTGTGCCGTTGCCGACGAAGAAAGCGATTGGGGTCACAAGGCGCCATTGGCCGCAAACTTCGCTTTATCCCCTCTTCGTCAGATCACCACCCCAACGCTCGCGCTGACGCTGATCGAATAACGGCCGCGCTGACGCCGCAGTTTCACCGGCGCGTTGAACGCGTGCGACATGGTACCGGAGGTGAGCACTTTGCTCTTGGGACCGGCGGCGAGCACTTGCCCCTTTCGTAGCAACAACACGTGGGAGAACGCCGGAACGATCTCCTCGACATGGTGAGTTACGAGCACCAACGTCGGTGCGTGGCGTGTCTGCGCCAGCCGCTCAAGAAATTGGAGGAAATGCTCTCGCGCGACCGGGTCAAGCCCGGCGCACGGCTCGTCAAGAATCAACAATTGCGGCCGCGCCATCAATGCCCGTCCAATCAGTACACGCTGCCGCTCTCCCTGAGATAGCACTCGCCAGGGCCGCTTGCCGATAGCCTCGGCCTCGATCTGCCGCAAAATTTTCTCGGCTCGGCGGCGCTCTGAGGGCCTGACCTCGCCCCACATCCCGATTATGGCGTGCCGGCCACCGATAATAGTGTCAAGTGGAGTCTGATGACCCTCAACCAACTGATGGATACTGGAACTTACTATGCCAACGCGTTTGCGCAATTCGCGCCAATCGGTTCGTCCATAGGTCTCTCCTAACAAGGAAATCTCGCCTGCGGTGAGCGGCATATATCCGGTGAGAGTGCTCAGCAGCGAGGTTTTCCCGGAGCCGTTTGCGCCGAGTATTGCCCAATGCTGCCCGCGTTCAACGACCCAGTCGACCGATTCGAGGATCACCGCTTCACGTTCGACGCGAAGCTTTGAAACTGCAATTACCGTCCGCACATCACGCGGGGTCGCGTTGCGGCCATTAAGCTGTGCGCCGGTGGCTGCCGAGGAGGCGGGTAGATACAAGTGCCGGGTGAGAATCGTTCCGCGAGCAGGCGCCCCACTTTGCCTTTTTCCCGCTGCTTGCCCGTCTCTCTCCTGCTTTGGTGGTGGAGAGGTGAGGTCGCCGTGATTGCGGGAGAGAATGGGCTGAGGACTCTGTTTCGATTTTCGCACACGAATCGCCAGAGACTTAATTGAGAAACCCGTGCCTGACAAGAAAGGCCTCCATCCCTCGAATGCATTCCTGCGGCTGTTCGATCTGGAGGAAATGGGACGTTCCTGCGATTGGCTCGTATTCGACCGAAGCCTCTGCGGCCAGCGCGCGCCCGATCAAAGCGGGCGGCCCGCCGTCGGCAGGATCGGCGCATATCAGCTTTACCGCCACAGGCATATGGCGCAGGCGCTGCCACGTGCTGGTTTCGCGATTACTGCGAAAGACATGCGCCTCATATTCGCGCGGACACGCCAGCACCCATCGTCCATCGCTCGCATCATAACGGAGCGTTGCCCGCGCCATCAGCTCATACGCTTCGGGCTGCCATCGCGGAAATCGCCGCCGAAACTGCCGCGCCAAATCCATCGGGTCGGCGTAGCTGGGCGTTCGCCGCTCTGCGCGCGAAGCAATGTCGTCTTCAGTACCGCGTTGCAACTCACGGATGGGATGGCCGTCAGGAGGATAGAACGGGGGATCGAACAGCACGAGCGGGTCCCATCGCTTACCCATACGCTGGGTTTGCATCACCGAAGCCACCGCCGAGAGCGAGTGAAACACCCCAGCCGTACGCTTCACGCCCAGGTCTTGCTGAACGCATTCGAAGATGCGCTCGAGGTCGTGGATAAACTGCGGCCAGTTATGATGTGTGAAACTGTGCAGCGGGTTTTGGCCGTGATTGCGAAAATCGAACAGGATCAGCTCGTAGCGTTCGTGCAGTCGGCCCCAGAAGGATAAGTAGCCATCGATCGCAAGTCCATTGCCATGACTTAGGGCCAGTCGCGGGCCGGCAGGATTGCCATGCTGCCGAACACGGATAATGGCCCCGTCATCCATCGCGAGTTCAATGACACGCCGCGGGGCAGGAAACTCGGTACTCAACTCATGCTCCTTCAGCACAAAACCTCGCGGCTACAGCATCCCGCCGCGCGTCCGATGCTAGCAGTCTCCCGTTCCGGCGCAAAATTAGTCCGGTGTAATAAAGCCCGCGACCTTGCTGATTTACAGCATATTCACCGGGTCGATATCGATGCTGACCCGGACGCCGTCGTGAGCCGAATATGAAGCGAGTTCGGCGAGCGCCGCGCGCAACTCCTGCCGTGTGGGCGCCTTTAGCAGCACCTGCCAGCGGTAGCGCTGTTTTATGCGCTCGATGGGCGCAGGGGCCGGGCCCAGCACCCGCACACTCTCCAGCTTCGCCGCATGGGCAAGTAGTGCTGCAACTTTGCTTGCGGCCTCGCTAACGTGCGCCGATTCATAGCCCTCGATTCGCACCAAAGCCATTCGCGCGAATGGCGGGTACATCAGTTCGCGCCGCAATTCCATCTCGCGCCGGATAAAGCGTGCATAATCCTGGTTGCGTGCGGCGCGAATGCTGTAGTGATGCGGCGCGTAGGTTTGGATCAGTACACGGCCCGGCCGCTCCCCGCGCCCAGCGCGGCCCGCGGCTTGCGTCAGCAATTGAAAAGTACGTTCGGCAGAACGGAAATCGGGCATGTTGAGCGAAAGGTCAGCCAGCACTACCGCGACCAAAGTAACGTTGTGAAAATCGAGCCCTTTCGTGATCATCTGGGTGCCGACCAGGATGTCGACCTCACCACAGCGAACGCCGCGCAAAATCGCGCTGCGCGCCCCGCGTCTGCCGCTCGTATCGCTATCCATCCGCTCAATGCGGGCTGACGGGAAGAGCCGGGCGAGCGCGTGCACCAGGCGTTCGGTGCCAAAACCCTGACCCTCCAAACCGAACCCGCCGCATTCAAAGCATTTCTCAGGCGCCGGCTCGCTCGCCCCGCAGTAATGGCATCGTAGAATGCGGCCGCGCAGATGAAATGTCATGCTCACGCTGCAACTGGTGCAAGTGATGACATTGCCGCAAAGATGACATTGCAGGAAATTGTGGTAGCCGCGCCGGTTCAGAAACACCAGGCTCTGCCCCGCCGTGGCGAGGTTCTCTCGCAGCGCTTCGATCAGCGATTGTGAAAGCGGGACTTGGTCCGCCATGAGAGCAGAACCCGCTGCCTCTACCGCAGCCTCCAATACCTCAACTGTCCCGCAAGAGAGTGGCAGATGGATTGCCGCAACACGAGCGTTGGGCCCAATGGTCTGACAACTCGCTTCGCGCCCTATTGGCGCAGTGGTCCGCGCTCGCCCTAATGCGGCGCGATGCTGCCGAAGATCTATGATCTCGACGCGGGCGAATTCGCGTTCCTTTACACGCCGCGTCATTTGCAGCATGCGATAGCGCGCGCGGCGCCCATTTGCGTATGACTCCGCCGACGGCGTCGCGGAGCCGAGTACTACCGGGCAACTGCTTAAACGCCCCAGCACCACCGCGAGGTCCCGAGCATTGTAACGAATTCCTTCCTCTTGTTTGTAGGCGCTATCGTGCTCTTCATCTACGACGATAAGCCCAAGGTCACTGATCGGAGCGAAAATCGCGGAGCGCGGACCTATCATTATCCTGGCGTCACCATTCAAGGCCGCCATCCAGCTCGCCCAACGCTCGGCAACGTTCTGCGCGCTATGCGCGACAGCGACGAGCGGACCGAAGCGATCCCTAAATGAGCCGACCAATTGATCGGCCAACGCGATCTCTGGAACGAGCACGAGAACCTGGCGCTTGACCGAGAGCGCCTCCGAGGCGAGGCGAATATAGACTTCGCTTTTTCCGCTCGCCGTGACACCCCAGAGCAGAAAGGGCTCGAATTGTCGCTGGCGAATTGGCGGCGTGACCGCGGAAACTGCCGCTGCCTGCTCGGAGGTTAATTCCGAGCCGGAACTTCCTGGATAGCCTGAAACGGCTTCAAAAGAGTCGACGAGCGGCTCCACCGGCTCAGTGGCCTTGCTAGCTATGCTTCCTCCCTGATTTCCTGGCGTTCGTTCGCGATGCCTTCCCCGCATTGCGTCGCGCGACGTGATCCACCCATCGGCCATCAAACGCTCAATGATCCTTTTGATCTCAGCGGGCTCGCCCAGACTATCGAGCTGCCGCTGGGTCATTGGGCGCTTCGTGAGCGCGTCGATGATCTCTCGCTCGAGTGGGATAAAGGCAGCTTGCGCCAATAGGTTGGGAGCCCTCGCGAGGCGAAACATTCGGCGTGATTCGACCCGTCCGAGCGACGGCAGCACGTTTCGGAACGCCTCTCCAATCGGCGCCAGATAGTAGCTGGCGAGAAATTCAATAAGCTGAAGGTGCGCCGGGTCGAAGAGCGGGCGCCGCTCAAGCAACTCGATGATTGCTTTGGGAATTGCCCCGCCGCGGTCGAGATCATCGCCGACTTCGGTTACGATCGCAGTCACGCGCCGGGAACGAAGCGGCACGAGGACGCGATGACCCGGTGCCAGCAGCTCCGCGATCGTGGCGGGCACGGCATAGGTCAGCCGCTCCAGCGTTCCGACCGCCCCGACAATCACCACCCGCGCCATCATGTTTTTACAGAGAGCAGTCTCCTAGAACGTCAATAGCCGCAAGAGACCTTGCAAGTCATAGCGCGCCGCATTCAACAGCGCGAACAAACAGCCTAGCAGCGCTCCGAAAACGCCCCCATTGACGCGGATCCAGTCGAGATGGGTTCGAGTGCGGCTCTCGATTTGTTCGCGAATCTCCTCGTCCCTGAGACGGCTAAGGTTTTCACGCACCATCCGTGCAATCTCGCCGCGACTCCTTAGCATGACTTCCCCGACAATCGCATCCATCCAATGATCGGCGGTCTTGCGAAGTACGTTATCTTCGTCAAACAGGGCGGCACCGATATCGTGAATGGCGGAATCCGCAATCGCGATTAGCTGCTCATCATGGGGTAAGTTGCGAATCTTTTCGCGCAAACGCTCGCATTCTCGGCGTGCGAATGCCTTTACAAGCGCCATTTTCAGCCGATCTAAAGCCCTCGCCGGCCTTACCCGAGAAGTTAATTGCTCGAAAAATCGGATTACGGTCTCAGGTTCCAGGTAGTGCGCGGCCTCAGCGCAAATTCGCTCGAGCTGTTCCTCACGCACCAATGTTTTGAGCGATGCCGTCCTGAGATGGCCGGCAAGCCTGTCGAGGGGTTTTAGTTCATGCAGTTTCTTGCCGATCATGTCTGGCGTAAGCCATTTTCGCTCAATCTGGTCGGCAATTCCGTCGATGAACTTGTGCTTATTTCGTTGCAGCACGCCGGAATTGGGTAAGTACCAGTGCTGTTCGAAGATCATTCTCAGCGCGATCAGATCGCATATTCCGCCCACGAGCGATGCTTCGCCGGCCGCCCGTATAATTTGAGCGGCAGCGCGATCCAGCATGGCCGCCGGCCAGCTGACGAGGTAAAGCAGTACGGACAGAGACAGCGCCACATTGCCCTTGTGATTCTCGAGAAAACGCACGAAACCGCTTTGTCTCCAGTTGCTCACGCCAGCAAGTTTAGCAAGGGCCGGTATGCAAAGCCGCTTATACGCGGGCCTGATTGCCTCTGCCGCACACATCGGAGCACCGGTATTTGACATGCCGGAAGGAGACCCCTAGGTTTGATTTGCCGGTCAAGACTCGACGAATTCAGTGAACACGCACGGCGTCCCTCATCTCAGCGTGCCACGTCCGCAACCCAAGCAGATCCGCGACATGTTCGCCTCGATCGTGCCGCGCTACGACACGATCAATTCATTGATGACGCTCGGCCTCGACCATCGATGGCGACGTGAGACCGTATCGATGGCCAAACCGCGCGGTGCCATTGGGCTCGATATCGCCTCCGGTACTGGTGAACTGGCGTTCGAGATGATGCGGCAGGGAGCGCGTACTGTGATTGGAGCCGATTTTTGTGTCGAGATGCTGCAAGCCGCTACTCGAAAGGCGGCGCGGACAAGAATGCGCCGCAGCGTTGCTCTGATCGCTGCTGATGCGATGCGGTTGCCGTTCGCGGACGGCACGTTCGATTGCATTGTTAACGGCTTTATGCTTCGCAATGTCGGCAATCTCCAAGAGACCTTCGCTGAATTGTGCCGCGTATTGAGAACTGGCGGACGCCTGGTATGTCTCGACTTGACTCCGCCGCATGGGCCCCTGAGACGCTTCTTCGCTTTCTACATGGCTGCCTTCGTCCCACTCCTGGGCATAGTTGTCGCCCGCAATTATGGCGCTTACCGTTACCTGTTCGATTCCCTGAGCATTCACCCTGATGCCGACCAGGTCGCCGCAATGATGCGTGAGGCGGGCTTCGCCGACGTCAGCTACAAGCTCACCGGGTTCGGTATGGTCGCCTTGCATCGGGCGCTTAAATAGCCTTTGTCGCCAGTTCAGCGGAGCCGGACCGCTTCTCCGTGAAAACGTTGGTCAGACGGCGCACCGATTGTTCTTGTCTCTCATGCAGCACCACCGCCGCTGTCTGTTGCCTGGCTCTAGTGTGAAGCGAAGAATTGAATAGATGGACGCGCAGCTCTTCGAATGGTGCCAGCGCCTGCTTGCCTGCCGGAGTGTGACCGGCGAAGGTACACGAGAGATCGTCGAATTATGCGCGCACGAATTGCTTCAGCCTCATGGACTTGAGGCGCTCGTGATCCCGTCGCAATCTGAAGGTGCTTCGCAGGCGAATCTTGTCTGCATGGCGCGCGGCCGCCAGCACGACTGCGCTCCCCTGATACTTAATACGCATCTGGATACAGTGCCGCCAGGGGATGCCGCATCCTGGACGGAATGTCCTCACGGCCCATTCGTCCCCACGTTCAATGGCGAACGTATCTACGGACTCGGCGCGGCGGACACCAAGCTCGATTTCGTTGCCAAGGCGCTGGCGCTGATCGAATGCGGTACGCCGCACCGCGATGTCTATCTGATTGCCACGTTTGGCGAAGAGCACGGCCTGGCCGGCGCCAAAGAACTCGCCGCTGCCGGTATACTGCCCAGAGGAGCGCTGGCATTCATCGGCGAACCGTCGCATCTCCAGGTTGTCACCGCGCACAAAGGGCTGATGGTCTTTGAGCTGGAGATTGAATTTTATCCGCACATCGACGACCACCAAGCTCAGCAGGGCCTTCCCGTTTATTACTTGATTTTCGAGGGACGCGCGGCGCATTCGAGTACGCCCGCGCTCGGCGTGAACGCGATTCAACTCGCCGTCGATGTTTTGGAGCGGCGGCCGGATCTACGTATCGCCAGCATCAATGGTGGTGACGCTGTAAACAAGGTGCCGGCCCGATGCGAGGTCGCGACTTGCGGCGAACCGGGGCAGGCGGTTGAGAGAACGGCGCGAGTGGAGCAGGGCCGACGCACATGCGCTGAATTCGCACCCAGCGACGTTTTTTCCGTCCTGTCCGTGCTCCTAAGGGAGCTCAACAAGTTCGCCAACCGCGCGGGCAGACCCGAACCTGATTATGCGGCGCCTACCCTGACCTTTAACCCCGGCGTGATCCGATCGAGCCGGCAATCGATTTTGCTCGAATTCGAATTCAGGCCGCCGCCGTCTCTTCCACTCGACGAAGTCAGGCAGGGAGTCGCTGAGATCGTCGAATTGCTATCGCGTTTGTACCCGGATCAGAAGATCAGAGTCACTGAACGCCGCGCGAATCCGGCCTTTCGAAGCTTTTTAGAAGGTGAGACGGTAAAGTTGGCAATGGCTGCGCTGGCCGCGGCGGATCTGCCGCTTGAAACCGGCGTCAAAGCAGGATGTACCGAAGCCGGGATCTATGCGAGCAAGGGAATCGTTCCGGTGGTGTTTGGACCGGGTCCATCGACCGGCGTGATTCATGCCCCCAACGAATATAATCTGCTGTCAGAAGTTGAGGGTGCTCTACGCTTTTATCGCGAATTGCTGCGCCTCTAATCTCGCTGGCGCCTTATCGAGCGGAATCTTGGCGCGGTTTCCTTGCACAACGTGCGGACGACTCGAGTTGTGTGGATCTGATAAGGCACCTCACGCTCGTCGCTCTTACCTCCACTCTGATGCTTTGGGCGCCGGCCGAACCATCCGCGGGAGGACAGGGACGCGGAGTCCGGACGGCGCCGTTCATCTTGCTTGCCGCGTTCGGGGGATCGCAGCGAAGCCAAGAATAACCGAGCAAAGCTGAGGCCAGTGGAAAAACCTGAAGAGCTCTAAGGCTGAACGACGATCAGTGCTGCAAGATCTTTGCGGCGTCAAGCACAACTGCTAAGCATCCTTTACAGCTCACCATGCTCGGCCCATTAGACGAGCGCTCCACCTTCAACAGCATGGAGCGGTTTATCGGCGAGCGGTGTCTTACTGCGGTCTTCTGTGCCCGCGGGCCGAACGTCTGCTGACCGTTCCTGGTCTTCTTGCATTGACCTTGCCCCAAGCAGAAGAGTGTCTGGGGGTGCGAGCGTATCAAGTTGTGATCGAGGTTCAACCAGACGACCGCTGAGGAGCAGTCGAATGCCGCAACATTTTGTGCTGAGCAAAAAGGGCCACATCGCGACCCTGACGTTTAATCGTCCGGAAAAACGTAATCCGCTCAACGAGGAGATCTTGCTGGAACTGGAGGACATGCTGCACGGGATGCGCGATGATCCCGAGGTGCGGGTGATGATTTTTACTGGTTCGGGCAACACTTTCTCCGCTGGCGCCGATCTGTCGCAGATCCGCGGTATCAGCGACGAGCAGGAGCGGCAACGCATCTTCGCCCAATACCGTAAACGGCGCGGACGCCTGGTCGGACGCGTACTCGAGGTGTTGGTGAACCTGGAACCAATCACCATCGCGGCGATCAATGGATACGCGGTCGGCGGCGGATGGGCGCTGGCATTGGGATGCGACCTCAAAATTGCGGTCGAGGAGGCACAGTTCTGGTTCCCGGAAGTCGACCTCGGCGTTCCACTCAGTGCGGGTTCCACCGCCCTACTGGCTGCGCATGTTGGACCCACGCGGGCGAAGGAGATCATCATCACCTGCCGCCGTTATACGGCCGCCGAGCTGCTCGCGATGGGACTGTTGAATCGAGTGGTAAAAAAAGATGAGCTTCATCCGGCGGTAAACGAACTGGCACAAAGCCTCATTGCCAAAAACCAGACCGCGGTAATGGGCTCCAAGCTGATTGTCAACGCCGTCACGAGCGGCAAGGCTCCCGTGCAGAACGATCTTATGCTCGATCGTTCCTGACCCGACACAAGCATTGATCGGTCATCTTTTAGGAAGTTCTAATGGCGGGCAGCGGTGCTTTTGATCCCGCGTACTACAGCGCCGAAGAGATCCTGCGCGACGGCGGGTCGATTCATGTGCGCGCGATTCGGGCCGACGATCGCGAACGGCTGCTGCGTCATTTCAAAGAACTCAGCGAAGATTCGCGATATCACCGCTTCTTTGGCGTAAAACGCTCACTCAGCGAGGCGGAGCTGACACGGTTCACGCAGCTGGATTTTATCGATCATGTCGGGTTGGTGGCGACGCTATGGCATGGGGAAGAAGAGCGCTTTATCGGCGTCGCCCGGTACCTGCGCAGCACCGCTCCGGCGCGCGCCGAAGTCGCCTTTGCGGTGGTTGATGAACATCAAGGGAGGGGCATCGCGACCGTGCTGCTGGAGCATCTGGGCCGCATCGCGCGCGTGGCCGGCATCAGCGAATTCGAGGCTGATGTGCTGGGCGACAACAACCGGATGCTCGAAGTCTTCGCTAAGAGCGGATTTCGAGTGAAGCGCGCGAGTGCCGCCGGCGTGATCCATTTGGCTTTTCCAACTGCTGAAACCGAAGAATTTGTCGCTGCCAGCCATGCACGCGAACGCGAGGCGGCGGCCCGCAGCGTCGCATGGATACTACGGCCGAAATCGGTCGCGATCATCGGCGCGTCGCGTGACCGCACGAAAATCGGTGGCGCGATCCTCGCTAATCTGCGCGATGGCGGCTTTACGGGCGCGCTCTATCCGGTCAACCACGCCGCCATTGAAGTCCAGGGAATCAGATCGGCCGCTTCGCTCACGGCTATCGGTGAGTCGATCGACCTTGCGGTTATCGCCGTACCGGCGGCGGCAGTCGAGCAGGAGATCGACCGATGTGCGCGCGCCGGTGTTCATGCCGTGGTCGTGATTACCGCGGGCTTCGGCGAAACGGGCGCGGCCGGACGCGAGGCCGAAATGCGCATCCGCGACCTCGCGCGTCACAGCGGGATGCGGCTGGTTGGACCCAATTGCATGGGCGTGGTCAACACAGAACAGACAGTGCATCTCAATGCCACGTTTTCCCCCGTGCAGCCGCCGGCTGGAAATATCGGATTTTTCTCGCAAAGCGGTGCGCTCGGAATCATGATTTTTGAGCATCTCCGCAACCGTCATCTCGGCATTTCCAGCTTCGTCGCAGCGGGCAATCGCGCCGACGTATCGAATAACGACTTGATTGCCTACTGGGCCCGCGACGCTGGCACCACGGTCATCGCGCTTTACCTCGAGAGTGTCGGTAATCCACGGAATTTCGCCAGAGCGGCACGCGATGCCGCACTGATCAAGCCTATCGTCGCGGTAAAGTCGGGACGGTCCGCTGCCGGTAAGCGGGTCGCGTCTGCCCACTCGGCCGCCCTCGCCAATCGCGATATCGCAGTCGATGCGTTATTCGCTCAGGCAGGTGTGATACGTACAGATACGCTCGAAGCACTCTTCGACGTCGTCGCGATACTCTCGACCCAACCGCTGCCGATGGGTCCCGGCGTCGGTGTCGTCAGCAACGCCGGTGGTCCCGCTGTGCTCTTCACTGATGCCTGCGACGCACAAGGGTTGATGTTGCCTGAATTGCAGCCGGCGACGATTGAGAAACTAGGCTTGCGACTGAAAACAACGTCCAATATTAGCAATCCGGTGGATATGACTGCCTCCGCCAGTTCGAGCGACCTCGGAGATGCAATGGCGGTAGTCGGGAATGATCCCAAGGTTGATTCGGTCGTGGCGATTTACGCTCCGCCGATCGCAGGACAGCCGTCTGAAGCGGCGGCTGCAATAGCACGTGGTGCCGCTCAAATTCCTGCGCATAAGCCTGTCTTGGCGGTATTTCAGTCGCCTGGAGAGATGCGGACTGGGCTAGATTGCGCTGCACGCGGAACTATCCCCACTTATTCGTTCCCCGAAAATCCCGCGATCGCGCTCGGCGCGGCTTGGCGCTACTCGCAATGGCGCAGTCGTCCGCGCGGCAGTGTCCATGCCCTCAGCAGCTTTGCCCGCGAGACGATTCGCGCAGTGGTCGACCGAGCGCTGTCGCATGCTGGTGGCGCATGCGCTTTGTCGCGTGAAGAAATAACGACTATACTCCGCGCCGCCGGAATCGCCATCGCGCAATCGGAAGACTCCGCTGCGACACCTGACTTGCCGGCCGGTCCTGAGGAGTCCCCTTCGGGCATCGCAATGTTCGCCGGTATCACCACGGATCCGATCTTCGGTGTGTTGATATCGTGCGGGTTTGACGGCCCCATCGCCGAGTTAATGGGCGCGGCGGAGCGCAGCGGAGCTGAGGAGCCGAGACCGGAAGTAGCCGGCCGAAGCCCTGAGCCCAGTCGAAGGGTCAGGAGTCTGCGACGCGCACCAAAAGATGATGCCGCGTTTCGGTTACACCCTGTAACCGACGTGGATGCGGCCGAGATGATCGCATCGCTCAGATCGAACCGGCTGCTCGACGGCTATCGCGATACGCGTCCAGGTGGCCGCGAAGCGTTGGCCGCTTTGCTCACGCGTATCTCGGCATTGGTCGAGGCGATTCCTGAGATGGTCGAATTGGAGCTGCACCCGATAAGCGTACAGCCGTCAGGCCAGGGCGCAATTGTACTCGATGCACGGATGCGGCTCGAACCCTCGCGCTGACTGCAAAGTCTCTCGAATCATGGTAAATCGAAGGATGTCACGGCGCCATTGAGCAGGCCGCGGCCGGCGCGAGTATCCCGCGCTTTGATCGCCTCGATCAATTCTTGAGCGCTGCATACGGGGCCGGGAAAGAGCGTCGTCACTACACCGACCGAATTGGCAGAGTGGGAATCCGAACCGGCTACTTCGGCCTTATTAAGGGCGCGTGCAACCTTCAGGGCGAACAGGTTTTCCTCTTCTGAGCAGGCTCCGTTCAGCACCTCGATCGCATCGCACGATTGAATAATCTCGAGTTTCGTTGCGCGCTCCGGATGCTCGATATCGATTGGCTCATGGTCGGGGTTGATAAATGAGAAGCGCGGGTCGAGTTTGTAGCGGAATGGGTGATTGGCGATCATGAGCCCGCCCACACGGTCCACTACTTTCCGCAGTTCGGCCAGCTTGTAGATGCCACCAACGTACTCACCGAGTCCGAACACGCCGACATGACCCATCTCGGTTGTCACTTCCATTCCGCGTAGGCAAATAACGCCTTTCTCGGCGGCTAACAACGAGATCTCATCGAGATCCCATATGTTGTCATGCTCGGTCACGCAAATAGCCCCGATTCCAATCGCTTGAGCACGCTCGATCAACTCGCGCGGCGACAAGTTCGAATCGGCGCTGCCACGGTTCGTGTGCAGGTGAAGATCAACGGTGAAGTAGGGCCCCATACGCAGCTCCCTTCCTTACTTCCTTCGCCCGCTTTTTTGCAGGAAAAAGGGTGGCGACTCCCGCGCCGGGGAGGGGGGGCCTGGATGCCCGCTTTCGGGAGAACCGGCCATGACCGCTTCAGCTCGGGAGCGTCGAGCTTAACGTGACCTTTTTTATGTGGTCACCGACTTTGATCTTATCGACGACGTTCATTCCCTCGACTACACCGCCAAAGACGGTGTACTGGCCGTCGAGGAATGGCGCCGGCTCGAGGCAGATATAGAATTGGCTGCCGCTCGACTTGCGATCGGGATTGACCTGATCACCACGCCGCGCCATCGCCAATGTGCCTCGAACGTGCTTTTCGGCCGGACTGATTTCCGCCGGCAAATCGTACCCGGGGCCGCCAGTACCATCGCCGGCCGGGTCACCGCCTTGGACGACGAAGCCAGGCTCGACTCGATGAAACGTCAGCTTATTGTAAAAGCCGTCTTTGGAGAGCTTCTCAAAATTTGCAACCGTCTTGGGTGCCTCGGCCGCGTAGAGCTCGAGCACGACCTCGCCACGGTCGGTATCAATAACTGCGTAATGTCCGGTATTTCGCACAGGAACTCCGTCCAATTTGGAATTGCTAGCCGCGCCTGATGCGGACCCGGCCGTCACAGCCAGTACGAACACAAGGCACGTTGTGAGCAGGCTCGAAACCCACGGACTCGGAGCCGAGTGGCACAGGCCTCTCCGCCTGTTCCTCACCAACCATCGACTGTTGTACACCCTATCTCACCTATTCGAGCAGGCGCTCGCGCGCAAGGGTTATGTATCGACCGACAGCGACCGTGGATATCTTGAGCGGAATTGGGACCATTACTTTTACTCTCGATTACTCTCGATTTCGCTCAGCAATTGAAAAGGACCACGTGTACCTTTGTCCGGCGGTGAGCGCAACTACATAGCGACCCGCTGACAAAGGTCGGCGCGGCACAATTATGATCGCACCGAAGTGGCGCAGGATGGCGCGAGCGGCACTTTGTGCGGCTGGATCCGAATTGACGTAAGTATTGGTGTCAAACGCGCACGCCTCAACCGCTGCGCGGTTGGCGTCGACCGCTCTGATCGAGTAATCAGACAACCCTGGCTCAATTAAGTTTCCCAATTCCAGGCTAATCGGCAGGCCGGCGGGCGGCGTGTAGCCTGGGCAACTAGTCAACGGATCGGGCCATTCGCCGCTGAACGCCCCTGCTTCCATCACTGAGCCGTCAGGGGGGAAGACCAGCGGCTGGGGCCATGGCGACGGAATCGACTGCGGCGAGTCAACGTCCGTGCCCGTGTTCAGCGCTGCGAAGCATACTGCGCCCTGGCAATCAGTACCATAGCCGACTTTGTGGAGGTAGGGGTTAATAATTTGAATGCGGTGGAAAGGCACCTGCATCCAATTGTGGATCGCCCACGAGGGCTTCGGTCGGCCCCGGGGATCCCACATCCAGTCAACGTCGCTGACTCGCGCCGTTGCCGCTCCTTCGGCGGTAAAGCCCGGTTTGGTTGGATCCTCGGTATGCGCGTCGGCACCCAGGTGGAGCTCAGGCACTTGAGAGGTATAATTCACGGCAAGGTAATGCGAATGGAGGAAATCGCCGCGGCTGAGCTGGGCGTCCGCAGTGACTGGAGCAAGCCCCACCATCGCTCGATAGCGATTGAGCGGAGCGAGCCACGCCGCCACTTCAGCCGGCTCCGAGGCGCGCGATGCGCTCGTCGCACGTGGCGAGTCAGTCGCTTCTGGACCGGATGCCTCAGTGAAGGAGTTTGCTTCGACAGTGCCGGTGCTGCTGTCCTCCTCTGCAACGCGTTGCAGTTGATCGAAGTTGAGCAGGAATTTGACGATGGTGAAGCCTGCCAGCAGCAGTAACGCGCCCGCAATGATTACCGTCGCGCGCTGATTTATGTTAGCCGCGCCGTTTGAACCTTGTGACAGCCGGAAAGTGTTTCTTAAATTCATTTCGTTCTGACGCGTCTATCTGAACCCCCGTTGATAAATTTGCACCTAGTCAGGGGGAAGATCGATGCCCGATCGAGACGCGTGGCATCACGGTCAATGCAACACAAAGGAGGGTATCCGCGCGTATCCGAGGCATCAGAGCGGATGAGTAAATTCTTTTGCGCCTCTCTACGAATCTTTTCTGCCATCATGCTTTTGTATTAGTTGCTGTTGAACAACGCGGGAACTTGCACGCTCGTTCGCAAAAAGCGCGCTAATGCGAGACCCGGATGCTCCGAACGCACGTGCCGGGGCGCAGGTTTATGACGATTTGGCCCAAAACCCGGCTCACGCGAATCGCGCTAGTGCTCGCATCCGCTTTCCTTTTCTACAGTGCAACCACCTACTTCGGCGCGCCGGCGGTGATTCGATACCTGGCGCAAAATCAGGCTGCCACAATACTGCGTAGGCGAGTCTCGGTAGGCCGCATTAAATTCAATCCTTACCGGCTACGGCTGGTCATTGCTGATCTGCGTGTAGCCGGCCGCGACGGCTCTCAGCATTTCATTGACGTTGGACGTATCGACCTGCGGCTCTCCTGGACCTCGCTGTCTCACCTGGCAGTAGTGATTAAGGAGCTTACTGTCGAGCGTCCCTCGATCCGCGTCGCACGGCTGGGGCCGCAGACCTTCGATTTTTCGGATCTGCTCTCCTCCTTGGGTCAAAGGCGGACCTCAAGCAGCTCGTCATTGCTGTTTGCGGTATCAAATATAGAAGTCAAGAACGGGGTGATTCTGTTCGACGACCATGTGCTCAAAAAGGTGCATCGGCTCGCAAACATCCGGCTTGCAATTCCGTTCATCGCCAACCTGCCAACCGACGCCGACAATTACGTGCAGCCGATGCTGCAGATGATGGTCGACGGCTCCCCGTTCACCCTGACCGGGAAAACCAAACCCTTTCGTGGCAATCTGGAGTCGATAATCGAGCTCAGTTTCCAAAAAGTGGACATCATCCCTTTCGCCGGATACGTACCCTACAAGCTGCCATTCAAACTGAAGCAGGCCCAAATATCAGCGGCGCTCCAGCTTCATTTTATCCAGGCGAGCGGGCACCCGCAGCTTCAAATCGGCGGCACGGCAGCGCTGGAGAACGTCGCGATTAGCAATCTCACTGATTCACCTCTCGCCGAACTGAAACAACTGCGGGTCGTGATGGCGCAGGTCGAGCCGCTGGGGGCGAAGGTGCATCTTTCCTCGATCGGCATTGATTCGCTGTCGCCTCATCTAGTCGTCAATCATGACGGCACGACCAATCTGGCCTCGCTGCTTGGCGCACCGTGGGCACAGCCTTCTGCCTCTTCCCAAACGCGGGGAGCAAAGCCTATGGCGACTCAGTCGACCAAAACCATGAAGGTCAACCCCGCTTTGGTGCAAGCTCCAGCATTGTTGAATCCAATGGCGGTGGCTCCTTCAAGCGCAGCCTTTGAGAGTCCGTCGCCGACCAGCGGTTTGGGCAGGAATACCAATGCAACGGCCAACTCTCATTTTTCGCTGACGGTAGATTCGCTGGAACTCAACAACAGTACACTTGATATTACAGACAGAAGCCAAGCGGTGCCCACTTTCACGAAGTTGCAAGCGATCCATCTCGGACTGAAAAACTTTGCCAATGTTGGCGAAACTCCCGCCTCCTACAATTTCAATGCAAGCCTCAATAGCGGCGGCCGGCTTGCAGCCAATGGGAGCTTCAACCTCTCGTCCTCGCAGGCAACCAGCAAGCTGGCTTGCGTCAATGTTGATCTCCCCTCACTCCAGGGATTTATGGCGCCGGTGCTGGCTGCATCAATCGTGTCGGGAAAATTTTCAGCGCAAGTAACCGTTCGAGCTGCGTTTGGAGGTCATTTCAACGTCCACGCGCAACCCGCCCAGCTCACGATTGACCAAGTCGAATTACGGCCGCCGGGGCAGGCGCAAAGCATAGTCGGATGGAAGCATTTCACTACAAATATCGACCAGTTCGACCTGGCATCGCATCAGGTTGTCGTTCGCGAATTGCGCGGCGAAGGGATGCACGTAACCGCACTCCGAGACTCGCATAACAATTTGAACTTGGCCTCCCTATTTCGCGGGCAGCTGCCGTTTAGCAAGGGCGCGTCTGCGCAGGCGACCGCCGGCGCCAGCTCATCGCCCTGGCAATACCGGATCGAATCGCTCGTGCTCGAAAGCGCCGACGCCGCGATTGAGGATGATGCACGACGGCAGCAATTCTCGGTGCACATCGTGCCGCTCAATATTCGCGTGAATGGGATGACGAACGATTTCGCCAAACCATTCGGGGTCGAGGCGGACGGTAACCTGGCTGGCAAAGGCTCATTCAAGTTAGCCGGTCAAACCGCGATCAATCCGTTTCAAGGCCGGTTTCATATCGATACGAAGCGCATCGATCTGGCCTGGGCCGATCCGCTTATCGTCAGTGCGCTTGGGACCAGTAAGCTGAATGCGAAAATCACTAAGGCCGAACTCGCCATGAACGGTGACGCGGAGGCGCAGTTCCGTAACGGCAAATTCGATGCTCTATATCGCGGCGATGTCACGTTCCGCACCCTGCGGATGGTCGATCGGTTGACTGGCGTCAGCTTTCTGAGAGCGTATGCGCTCAGCCTTAACGGCCTCGAGATGCGCTACGGCCGATCGAAGCCGCGCATACAGATTGCGGCGTTGGCCGCATCGAATTTTTACGCCCGCTTGATCCTCAATGCTGACGGCCGGCTCAATCTACGCGACATTGTAACCAGCCCAGAGGAGCCTTCCACACCGATCACGCAGCCCTCGGTCAGGCCATCAAGGAAAGCAGCGGCGGCAGCGTTCCCGGCAGATATCACGGTCGGAAGCTTCACCCTTCAGAACGGCGAGATCAATTACCTCGACAATTTCATAAAGCCCAATTATTCGGCTGTTGTGACACACCTGGATGGAAAGATCGGAGCTTTTGGCACCAACGGCACAGAAACAGCGGGCATCGTGCTGGCGGGAAAAGTCAACGGAACTTCACCAGTCAGTATCAGCGGTTCGATTAATCCACTGGCGCCGATGGCTTCACTGGACCTTCAGGCCAATGCAAGCCGGATCGAGCTGGCGCCGCTGACGCCGTACGCAACCAGATACACGGGATATCCGATCATCGGCGGCACACTCACGGGTAACGTACATTATATTCTGGCGCATCGGCACCTTACCGCCACCAACCATATCATTCTCGATCAGCTTAGCTTCGGCGACCGCGTGGAGAGTTCGAGCGTACGCAATCTGCCGGTGCGGTTGGCGGTCGCGGTGCTCAAAGACTCTCAGGGACGAATCGATTTGAGAATCCCGGTTTCCGGCTCGCTGGCGGACCCGGATTTCGACCTCGGCCGAATAATCTGGCAGGGATTGCTGAATGTGATAATGAAGGCGGCTGCCTCCCCGTTTACGGTTCTCGCTTCGGCGATTGGCGGCGAAGCCAAAAATCTCGCATATGTGGAGTTCGCTCCGGGCTATTCGACGCTGACTCAGCCAGAGCGGAATAAACTCGAAACATTAGCGGCATTGCTGGAACAACGGCCCTGGCTGAAATTGCAAATCAGCGGACGCGTCGATCCCCGAGTGGACCGTCAGGGTTTGCGCGAAGCGCTACTCGAGGATGAGATCAAACGGCGGAAGGCTGAAGATCGCCATCAGAACACGGCACTCGTTGCAATCGAGCAAGTGGAAGTCACGCCCGACGAATACAACAAGTACCTCTGGCAGATTTACAAAGCCGCCGATTTCGCCAAGCCTCGCGACCTCGTAGGGATGGTCAAAAGGCTGCCACCCGATGAAATGAAGAAATTGCTGCTCGCCAACATCAAAGTTAGCGATGAGGACTTGCGTCATCTGGCAGAGGCGCGCGCTGCGGCAGTATACCAGGCGCTGAAGGCCAGGATTGCTCAGTCCCGTTTGCTGGTGGGGGCGCCGAAACTTAACACTGGGGGCGTGACCGAAGGTCCGACGACGCGCGCCGATTTTTCACTGAATTAGTGGCTAATCCGTTTATTGAGTCCTGTGCGCTTCCGCCGGGGCTTTCACCACACAGATGAATACCATCGGGTGATGGCGTTGAGCTCGGCCAAGAAATCAGCAACCGGCGCCCGCGCTGAGGGAGAATTGCAAAAAGTGCCAGATGAATTGGAATTGAGGGTGGGACTGCGCACGGCCGAACTCGCCAGAGCGAACGAAGAACTCCGAGCGAAATCGCCCAACGCCAGACTCATTTTGACCGCCGGCCTACGGCCGCTCATAGGTGACGTTTATGACCGTTTTTGCTCCCGGTTGTGTAAGAAAAACCATACAGCCGCGACCAGGAGAAAGATTCCTAGCGCCACCCAATGGCTGGCCGCATGCACCACATGCGCAACCCATTCAAGCTCATCCCCGACGAGATATCCGACGGTAATTACCAATGAGCACCAGATTACGGCGCCGGACACGTTCCATCCAAGAAAGCTCAGAAAAGACATCCCAGCGGCCCCGGCCATCGGGCCGGCCATAAAGCGAGCCCCTGCGACAAAGCGTGCCATAAACACCGCTTTGGGCCCGTGTGTCTTGAAAAACGCCTGCAGCCGCTCATAGCGGGCTCGCACAAACGTGAACCGTTGCGCGAGACGCTGAAACAGCCGTTGCCCGCCGGTCCGGCCGAAGAGGAAACCGCAACAATCGCCGGTTACCGCGCTTCCTATGCCTACCAGGTATAACGGTTCTAATGACAGATCTCCGCGGCCGGCCAAAAATCCGGCTGCCAGTAGCACGGTTTCCTCCGGCACCGGGATCCCCAGATTGCCGATGAAGACGCAGATGAAAACCCCGAGATAGCCCCACGTCGACAGCCAGTCGCTCAGTTCGGACGGATTTGGCACGTGGGGCATCGGACAAGGTCCGCTGGGAGGCGCGTTACGCTCTCGGGAGTATCTGCAATCAGCTTGCCGGATAACGCGGTCGAAAGTAAGAGTCGCCTAAATTGTCGCTTAGAGTTGATGGAGTCGCTTTAAGTGCTTGGCAAATCCATTGTTTGAAAATTTTGTTAGCAAACCGTTAAAGGGAGCACCCGAGAACGTTCGGCTCTTGCGTTGGGTGTCGCGGGAAAAATGCGCTATGCAAGAAGCTGGACGGAGGCGCGACCACGAGGCGGAGCGGCAGCAGAGCCGGTAAGCCGACAGGGTGAAGCCCCGGAAGCCCGGAAATCGCAGGGGCACTAGGGGGGAATCCGGGTGGGGCCCGGTGAGCAAAGCCCGAGGGAAAACGAGTCTGCGAAGGGTTTTAAAAGGCGGTCAACGTGAGTACAGGAATGGAAGCGCTTGAAGCGAGATTCCGCAAGCTGGCCGATATCGACGAAATCAGACGGCTAAAGGCGCGTTATGCTGCTGCCTGCGACAGTAACTATGATGCTGACGCTATTGCCGACCTCTTTACCGAAGACGCAGTCTGGGATGGCGGCAAGTTTGGCAAGGCGGAAGGCCGCGAAAATATCCGCCGTTTTTTCCGCCGCGCCCGGGAAGTGTTTTCCTTTGCGATTCACAACGTAATGAATCCTCGGATAGACGTGGACGGCGACCGCGCAACCGGGCAATGGTATCTGGTGCAACCGGCCACGCGCGAGCCGGGAACTCAGGCGGTTTGGCTCGCCGCGGTCTATCACGACGAGTACGTTCGCGTCAGCGGCAAATGGCTGTTCAAATATCTGCTGCTCAGCTCAAATTTCCTGACACCCTACGAGCACGGGTGGGCCGAAAAACGTTTTGTATGACACGGCCGGCTATTCAGGTCGGCCGGAAAGAAATGGATTGACTCCGGTCCGTCACGACCGAAGCAGAGTCGAGTCAGATGCAGGAGGTAGATGTTTATGGCTCTAGCGGGTGAAGTGAAAAATCCCGAAATCCTGGATACGCGTGATGTCACTCTTACCAGTGATGGGGCGCAAATGCAGGGTTATCTGGCACGGCCCAAAGCACCTGGGACCTATCCCGGTATGATCGTGCTGCATGAGGCCTTCGGCCTGGTCGAGCACGAGCGCGACGTCGCCCGGCGCTTTGCAAATGCGGGCTTTATCACGCTCGCACCCAACGTCTATTCGCGTGTCGGCGCGCCTAAGAGCCCGCCCGAGATGGCCGAAGTGATGAGCAAGATGTTCGGGCTTCAGGACTCGCAGCTTGTGCGTGACTTTGAGGCTGCAGCAGCCTTTGTGCGCGCGCAACCCGGCTGCAACGGTAAGGTCGGCTGTGTCGGTTTCTGCGTAGGCGGCCGTTGGACGCTGCTCTTTGCGTGCAGCAGCGACAAAGTGAATGCTGCGATTGACTGCTGGGGCGGTTTCGTGACGCGGGCAACGCCGGAAGCGGCTACTACGACTGAGCGGCCAACACCGGTTATTGAGCTTGTCTCACAGGCACACTGCCCAATTTACGTCGTTGGCGGTGAAGAGGATCAGAACCCATCGCCTGCCGATTGCGCCGAAATTCAACGGCGCTTGCAGCAAGCCGGTAAGAGCGTTCAGTGCGAAATCTTCAAGAACGCCGGCCACGCCTTCTTCGCTGACTATCGCCCCAGTTATCGCGAAAAGGCAGCGTTTGACTTATGGCCGAAGATGGTCACGTTCTTTCAGTCACACCTGAAATAACGGAGAACCAGTGGGAGCTGGCGAATAGTGGTGGGCGCGGCCGATCAAAACAGAGCCGCGACCACAGAGCGGCGGTAGATGCCAGGTCGGTGAAAAACAATGAGCAAAAACGAACCTGAAAATCCTCTTCTGGTCGAGCACGAAGCGCCGCTCGGGTGGATGATTGTCAACCGTCCCCATAAGCGGAATTCACTCAACTATCAGGCGTGGCAACGAATCGTCGAGGCGGTTGAGGAACTCAATGCAGACCCGGACGTGCGCGTAATTGTCATGCGCGGGGTCACACCCGAAGCCTTCATCTCGGGTGCCGACATTTCAGAATTCCCCAGCCATCGGGCCAATGCTGACCAGGCGCGCATGTATCGCTCCGCACCGGGCAACGCGACCAACGCGCTGATGAGCAGTCCCAAACCTGTTATCGCAATGATCTCCGGTATTTGCATCGGCGGCGGCCTGCAGGTGGCGCTCTGCTGTGATGTCCGGATTGCGGCGCACGGTACCCGGTTCGGAATTCCCGCGGCGCGGCTCGGATTGGCGTATCCGCTGGACGGTATCCTATCCTTATCGCAAATCGCGGGGCCGGCTAATGCGCGTGACATCCTGATGTCGGCCCGGATCTTCAACGCCGAGGAAGCGTTTCATATGGGACTGATTCATCGGCTGGTTGAACCGGCCGAACTCGAGTCAGCAGTGCGTCAGTACGCCACTCGGATGGCCGCCAACGCGCCGCTGACAATGGCGGCGGCCAAGGCCACCATCCGCGAGGCGGTGAAGGAGGCTGCTGACCGCGACACGCAGAAAATCACGGCGATGGTCGCTCAATGTTTCGATAGTGAAGACTACAAGGAAGGAGTGCACGCCTTTCTCGAGAAGCGTCAGCCACGCTTTCAGGGCCGCTGACTCGGGTCATTGCAGGTGGCGCGCGTCTTCATCACGGGTCACCTGTTTGCCGCGCGCGACAACTGAACATAATCTTCAAGCCCTATCTTGCCCCGCCTCTGACGCGCGGTATCGACCGATCGTCACGAACGGTACGGGTCGATGCCGAAGTTTCACTGCGGTTCCGTACACATGCTAACGTGACACAAGCTTCGAATCATTGTGCGGCGCTTCTTGAGCCGCAAGAGGTGACTCGATGGGGGCGGAACACGCAGCACAAGTTTATTTCAACCCCTGGGACGAAGCGTATCGGGCCAATCCATATCCCCATTACAAGCCACTGTATGGACGCCCGCCCTACCTGCTGAACCTGTTTATCCCAATGGCGTTAGTGGGACGCTACCAGGAAGCTGCTCGAATCTTGCGAGACCACGAGCGGTTCTCGAGCGTGCCACCGATGTCACCGTTCATACAGGAGCGCCTGGACGTGTTCGGCGCGGCGCCGCGCGTGGTGTTTTCTGACCCCCCGGTCCATACAAGGCTGCGGCGCCTGGTGAGTCGTGCGTTCACTCCCAAGCGGATTCGGGATCTCGAAACACGAATTCGTGAGTTCACCAAAATTCTGCTCGACCGGGTGGCAGCAAAGGGCACATTCGAGGTGATGGGCGACCTCGCTAATCCATTGCCGGTGATGGTGATTGCCGAGATGTTGGGAGTGCCGCCCGACGACTATCTAACCTTCAAACAATGGTCTGACCGGGTTATCGAATCCGACAATACGCTTCCAGGGACGCCGTTGCCGGACATAGTAAAGAACGCGTTCCGCTCGCTGCGGGAATACTTTGTTAGCGAAATCGAAAAGCGCCGCCGCTCTCCCGGGCAGGACCTCGTCAGCGCTCTGGTTGCCTCCCGCGACGAGGCGGAAGCGCTAACCGAGGAAGAGTTGATTACGTTTGTAGTGCTGCTTTTGTTAGCCGGCAATGAAACCACTACCAACTTGATCGGCAACGGAATGCTCGCCCTGGGACGTAATCCCGAACAGATGCAGAAGTTGATGCATGAGCCTCGCTTGATGCCGCGCGCGATTGAGGAGATGCTGCGCTATGACTGCCCGGTCCAATCCACTGCCCGTTATCCCAAAATTGATGTCACAATTGACGGCATCGAGTTGAAGGCAAATACAGTCACCTTTGTCATGGTTGCCGCGGCCAATCGCGATCCAGAGCAGTTTCACAATCCTGACACCTTCGATGTAACTAGAGAACCTAATGACCATCTGGCCTTTGGCGAAGGTATCCATTATTGTCTTGGCGCGCCGTTGGCGCGAATGGAGGGTGCGATCGCGATTGCGGCTGCGCTGGCGCGATTACCAGGTCTGCATCTACTGAATCCGGAGCAACAGTTTACCTATAAGGGATCATACTTCCTGCGCGGATTAGCGGAATTGCCGATGGCGCTCGACTAGCGGCGTCCTGAAAGTCAGCACAGTCTGCACTTCGGCTGATGCAAATCCCGGTTAGCGATACCCCACCTGGGGGGCCAGCGAGCCTGATGGACGGGTCTGCTACCGCATTACCGCGTGGCCCGCGCCTGCCATTCATCGCCCGCCAATTTCCGCCGTTCAGCCCGCGACAATGGCGTGTTTTTGCCATCTCGACCACCGCCGGATTTTTCGACAACTACGACAGCGCCCTGTTGAGCCTTGCGCTTAGGCAGATTCAGCGCGCACTGGGAATCGCCGACTCACGATTGGGCGCGACCCTGTCATTGATTCGCCTGGGCTACGTGGCATCACTCGCGCTTTCTCCCCTCGCCGACGTTTTCGGCCGCCGCCAATTGCTGCTTTACACGATTGTTGGCTACACCATCTTCACCGGAATGAGCGCAGTCGCGCCTCACACTGCTAGTTTCGTCGGAGCTCAATTCGTTGCGCGCGCGTTCTCCGGGGCCGAAGCTGCTGTATCGCTCGTAATTCTGGCTGAAGAAGTCGATGCGGCCGTGCGTGGATGGGCGCTCGGGATGCAGGGGGCATTGTCGATCTCGGGGTACGGACTCGCCGCCATCGTGTTTGGCATGATTCGGATAATCCCCTTCGGATGGCGCGGCCTGTACGCGTTGGCGCTCTTCCCGCTTGCTTTGATAGTTCCCTTGCGCCGAATACTCCCAGAAAGCCGCCGATTCGAGCGCGCGCATCAGACTCAAATCAGGCAGCCCAGCGTCTTGGCGCCGCTGCGCGCGTTGTTCAGCAGTTACCCAAACCGGCTGCTTTCAATTTTCGCTGTCGTCTTCGTGGGCTCGATCGCGGGGGGAGCAGTTGGTTTTTTTGTGCCGAAATATCTTCAAGAGGTACATCATTGGTCGCCGGCACGAGTGTCATCGCTATATGTTTTTGGTGGAGCGCTGGGAATTATCGGTAATATCGTCGCCGGCAGGATTAGCGACCGCTTTGGAAGGCGCATCACTGGCCCATTATTTATCGCGACGGAAGCGGTACTGGCCTATCAGCTTTACACGATCCGTACCGGCGCAGTCGTGCTTCTATGGATTGGCTGGCTGTTCTGTGATCAGGCAGGAATGACGGTGACCAGCGCCTATAGCGCCGAACTCTTCCCGACTTCGTTCCGCTCCGCCGCAGCCGGCGCGCTATATGTCGCCCGCTATGCGGGCGGCGCGCTCGGCCTTCTCTGCGAAGGAATGCTGTATGGGCTAATGGGCTCGCATTGGGGCGCGATTCGGATGCTGACGCTGTGTTGGCTGTTCACTGCCGCCTTGATGTATCTACTATTCCCCGAAACCGCCCGCCGCGAACTGGAAGAAATCGCTACTGATCGGACATAACGCTGCATAGTAGGCGATCCCTTTGGAGCGCTGTTGAAAGTCGGTCTTCACTCGCTTGACTTTCGCCTTTAGATCGCCGAATGTGCTTACCGATAGCTGACACCCTAAACGTCATCGGGAAAACAGGGAGCCCCTCGCGATGAGCCATCCTGCAGAGAAGACGCCCGCAGTTCCGGGCCAAGCTGTCTTCGGACCGGAATGGCGCAAGCGGTATGAGCCGTTGGGTTCGGTATGGACCGGTGATGACGCGGAATTGCTTGACGAATTGCTCCGCTTGTATCCGAGGAAGGCACCAAAGAGCATTCTCGACTCCACAGTGAATGGCGGGCGTTTTTGGCGCGGCAGTAACCGGGCCCGTGGTTGGGCTGGATATTGAGGTTAGACACCGCCCCCACGTAGTCGGGGACAATGGTTCGATGCCATTTCGGAATGGCACATTTGACGTCGTCGTGTATGATCCGCCGCACATCCCAAATCAAGGAGTGGACAGGTCTAAAGACTTCAACTCCCGTTTCGGGCTGGGGCAGCGTGTTCCAAAAGAACTTCAGTACAGCTTCACGCACACCTACCCGTCCTTCCTGCAAGAGGCCTGGCGAGTGCTACGGTCGGAAGGTATCCTGTTGTGCAAAATCGCGGACTATGTTCACCATCACCGGTATCAGTGGGCGCACGTCGAGTTCCTGCAAGCCGCTCGCACGGTTGGGTTCCGCGCATGTGACTGCGTAATAAAAATCCGGAAGGGTCCAATCGTGGACCCGAAGTGGAAAATCGCGCACCACACTAGGCGCCAACACTGCTATTGGCTAGTCTTCCGAAAATCATATAAGTGCGAGTGACGCGTCTCGGACGTGGCTATACGCCAAATTCAGGCGCTATCCCCTTCTCGACAGCTGCGCTTTCACCAACTTCTCGTCGCTGCGCGCAAGACGGTGCTGGGCGATGGTCTCAGCGATGCACTAACTACTATCGACCCAAACGTACTTAGGTCACAGCTTGCCGCATATGTTCCAGCTGACGTGCAGCAAATTCTAGCGGCGGCTGCAATTCGAGATGAGTATGTGTTTCCGACAACAATCGTTCTGGAGAAGCGACCCACGTTGTTAGGCTATTATCGCCTCCTGCTTGGAGTACCGCAGAAATCCTTTTATGCAAGCGGCAGCGGAAGATGTTTGCAACGCTCTAAAACTGAGCCACGGGACGCCCTAAAATTGAGCCACCCTTGAGGTTATCACAAAAGGATTTTTCATCCGGTTCTGGCGTACTTCGATGCTTAGATTTGGCCCACCCCCGCTGGGTTTTGGATCTTCCTTTTTCCTGAGAGATTGTAATCGTCTGGTCTTTTTGCCTCCTGCGCGCTAGGAGACGTGCGCAGCACGTACCTTGCGCGATCAGCGTTACTAGTGCGCTCCACCATCATCGGCATTGGCTTCCTTTTTCCCACCGCTTGCGGCGGCGCGGTTATGATGTTCGTCACCGGTAGACGGAGGGGATTGCTGGTCATCGCGCTTGCGTCTGCGACTTCGAAATGAGTCGCCCCGAGTGGTCAAGATGTGCGCGTGGTGGCTCAGGCGATCGAGCAGGGCAGTGGTAAGTTTTTCATCGCCAAAGACCTTGACCCACTCGGAGAAGGCCAGGTTGCTGGTGATGATGGTGGAGCGCCGCTCGTAGCGTTGGGCCAGAAGGTTGAACAGCAGCTCTCCGCCGGCGCGCTCGAACGGGACGAAGCCGAGTTCATCGACCACTAACAGCGCGACTTTCTGATGACGCTGCTGGAGTGCGGTCAACCGCCGTTCGTCGCGCGCCTCGACCAGACTCTGCACCAGGTCGGCCGCCCGCGTGAACAGGACGCGCATGCGCCGGCGGGTGGCTTCCACTGCCAGCGCGATCGCGAGGTGGGTCTTGCCGGTACCGATCGGTCCGGCCAGGATGACATCCTCGGCGCGGCCGATGAACTCGCAGCTCGCCAGGTCCATGAGCTTGGGCCGTGACACCCCCGCCAGCGCCGCCCAGTCGAGCTGGTCGAGGGTTTTGACATCGGGCAAGCGCGCCTCGCGCAACAAGCGGCGCGCGGTGCTCTGATGCCGATTGGTGATCTCGGCCTCGAGCAGTTCCCGCAGCAGGTCCTCGTAGGCCCAGCCGCCATCGCGGGCGCTGCGGCATAACGACGGATAATCGCGCACCACCGCCGCCAGCTTGAGTTCGCGGCAGTACTCCTCGATGACCGCTGCCGACGCCGCGTTAATCATGGGCGCCTCCGTCAGCCAGCAGCAGATGGTCGTAATCGGCGGCCCGCCCGGCTTCGACGACATAGGAGGCGAGTGCGGCGGGCACCGCGATCTGCTCCAGCGCGGCGAGCGTGGGTGTGGCGAGATCGAGAACCCCCACCCGGCGCTGCTCGACCGCTGCTTCCAGCGCGCGGCGGACTCGCTCCTCGCCGTGCTCGCACACCGCGCCCAATAGCCGTGCCAGGACTCGCGCGGCCTCCCGTTCGCCGTGGGCTTCGGTCAAGAGCTCCCACAGCCCGGTCCAGGGCGCGCCCAACTCCGCGATCAGCTCCGGCGCGACCTGACGCACCGCGTGCGGCTTGCGCGCCAGTTCGGGAAGGTAGTGCCGATAGCGCACCTGGCGAGTGCCGAAGCGCGCCCGCGGATGCGTCACGTTCTCGTCCATACAGATGATGCGGACGTCATCCACGCCGACGTAGACAGTGGCATTGAGCCTGGCCCATCGCGAGGGCACCGAGTACCAGGCGCCCTCGATCCGCACCATCGAGCGCGAGCTCACCTCCACCGGCACCGCCTTGCGTACCTCGAAGCTAGTGGCCGGAAGCTGCAGAAGCTGCGCGCGTTCCTCCGCCCACAGCTCACTCGCGCGCTGTCCCGCCGCGTTGCGCCGCGCATCAAACGCCGCTTCCAGATCCTGAAGCAGCTTGCGCGAAATCTCCTCCAGGCTGTCCCCGCGTGGAATCGGGGTGAGATGTTGAAGCCGGATTGCCTTGCCGCGGCTCTCCACGCCGCCCTTGTCGTGGCCTTCGCCGATGCGGGTGAAGTCGGGCTCGAACAGATAGTGGCTCACCAGCGCCAGGAAGCGGCCGCTCAACTCGCGCCGGGCGCCCACGATCTGGCGCACCGCGGACTTGAGGTTGTCGTACACGCCACGCCGGATAACCCCCCTCCAGATAAGTAAATGCCCGCACGTGGCCGTCGAGGAAGGCGAGCTGATCGCAGCGTTCGTACAGCCACGCGAACTCGCGCCCCGAATACATCAGCCGCAACAGGAACTCCCACGCCTTGCGCCGTTCGCTCCCCAGCTCGACCACCACCTCGAAAAAATCGACCTGCGCTTCGCCCGGGCGATGAACCAGCGGCACGTACACTTCCTGGCGCTGGCGGCGCTGCTCCCGCAGATACTCGCGCACCAGCGTGGTTCCGACCGGATACCCCTGGCTCACCAACTGCCGTTGTATCCGGGTCCCGGTCAGCCGCTGCTTCGCGGTCGTCCGTGGCTCCCACTCCGCCAACAGCTCGTCCAGCCGCGGCTTTACACGTTCCCAGACCGGCCGCTCCCGCGCGCGTCGCGTGCGCACCGGCTCCGACTGATGCAAATACTTGTTAATCGTGTTGCGGCTCACCCCGAGCTCACGAGCCACCCGCCGCACGCTCTGTCCCTCGACTAGTACCTTGTGTCGTATCACGTGCACCTGATCCATCTGCCGCATCACTCCCCCTCCGGCCGCTCTGCTTCTTCCCCGCCGGAGTCTAGGGAGGGTGGCTCACTTTTACAGCGTCGAGTGGATCAGTTTCTTAGCGTTGTCTCCAGAAGAGGCCTATTCAAGAGCATGGAGCAACGTGGTGTCGTCACTGAGGCTCAGAGAGCTTCCCTTGCTCAGCTATGCAAAACGATGAGTGACGCCTTGGCCGAATTGGTCCGTCAGATGTCACCAACTATCAGTCAACGGGACGTAAGAGAGTTGACGTTGCTAACGATCGGCTCGCAATTTCAGGGTGGTAATAACGTTGTTATTGGCCGACACGCGATCGAGGCCTTGTATTTGTCGGTCCGTGAAGTGGTCAAAGCGTGGATTGCGCTCGCGCAAAAGGACAAGATCGTGGTGACAAATTCAGCCTCACGCCGAGTAACGCTGTCATTCGGAGCGGACCCAGACCTCCGAATACAGGAAGAGCTGGCGGCAGGGCACGTGCACAACAAGGTCGCTGTAGAAATCAAGGGTGGCACGGACAGGAGTAATGCACACAACCGGGCAGGCGAGGCCGAGAAATCACATCAGAAAGCCAGAGCTCAAGGGTTTAATGATTGCTGGACTATAATTGCAAAAAAAGGTCTAAGCCTCGAGACGCTGAGAAGCGAGTCACCTTCCACGAACCGCTGGTTCGACGTGTCGCAGGTGTTCGGGCGGACCGGCGAAGATTGGGAAGAGTTTCGGCGGCGCCTTGCTGGTGCTGTTGGGATTCCCCTCACCGATTGATCCAGCTGAAACTTTCTCTCGGCTGTCGAACGTTGGTGGTTTTGTGTCATCGGAATATCACATGAGAGCACGATCTGACCGGGTTGTTCTCTGGCGATCATGTATAACCGTTCTCGCCGAATTCCTGATGCTGGCAATCGTGGCCTGCGTTGACGGGCCGCGGGTCAGAATTTCCGATTCGAACGGGTTCAGTAAAGCAGTCGTCCGGGTCGAGATTGCTGAGAGTGCGGGGGCACGGGAATTGGGCCTGATGTATCGGCAGCATCTTGATCAAAATGCCGGCATGCTGTTCGTGTTCAAACAGCCGCAGCATCTGACTTTCTGGATGAAGAATACCGAAATCCCGCTCGATATGATTTTTGCCGGCGCTGATTGCACTGTGGCGGGAATAATCGCTAACGCGGAACCGTTTTCGGAACGTCAGCTAAACGTCGAAGGCGATTCGCAATATGTGCTGGAAGTCAATAGCGCGTTCGCGCAGCGCCATGGAATCAAGGCCGGCGACAGGCTGGAATTCCTTGGTTTCACCCCACGCGCGAACGATTAGAAGTCTGGACTATCCGACCGTTTCGACGCGGGCGGCCTTGCCGGAGAGTTCGCGCAGATAATAAAGCCGCGCCCGCCTGACCTTGCCGCGGGTCAAGACCTGGATCTTTTCCAGGCGCGGCGAGTGAAGCGGGAAAATTCGCTCGACGCCTATGCCGTAAGAAACCTTACGCACCGTGAACGTTGCGCGGTTGCCACCGCGATTAATCTTGATGACGATGCCCTCGAACGGCTGGATGCGTTCTTTTTCACCTTCGACCACGCGCACTTGCAGCCGCAACGAGTCGCCGACCCGGAATTGGGGGATATCTTTGCGCAGACTACGTTCTTCGATTTTCCGGATGACGCTATTCATGGAAACCCAACCCCCGAGCAATCAGAACGTCGAAATTATCCGAAGTCCGGCCATAACTCAATCCCTTGGGTGAAAGGATGGTGTATTGAGAGAACAAAGATGCGTGCCGCCGGCTTCACGTCTGCCTCTTTCACTCGTTAATGCCTCCATCGAGGGCGCGCGTGAAATCTTCGAGCAGGTCGCGCCAGTGCTCTGTGCCAACGGAAATTCGCACTAGTGAATCGGTGATGCCCGCCGCTGTCATCTCCTCCTCGCTCAGCTCGCTATGGGTCGTGGTGCGCGGATGACAGGCGAGTGTTTCGACCCCGCCGAGGCTGACCGCGTTACGGCCGATTCGCAGACGGCGCAGGAAGTCAAATGCCGCCAGCCTACCGCCGTGTAGTTCGAGTGAGAAGAGCGAGCCGGGATAATCGGTCTGGGCATCGCGGATGCTGATCTGTTCACGGTTCGTAAGGAGCGAGGGGTAGAACACGCGCTTGACCCGAGGATGTGCCGCGAGCTGCTCGGCGACTCGTTGCGCATTTTTACTCTGACGATCCATTCGCAGCCTGACGGTCGACAGCCGCGAGTTTAACATCCAGCATTCATCGGCCTGCAGAATATTGCCGAACAGCGCGCGCATCCCGCGCAATCGCTGGATCAGCTCAGCATCGGCTGCCAATACCGCGCCGGCCAACAAGTCGCTGAAACCGCCCAGGAACTTGGTTGCGGAATAGATGACCAGGTCGGCGCGACAAACCAACGGATGTTGAAAAGCCGGACCCAACAGCGTGTTGTCGACTGCGAGCAAGGGCCGGTTCGGATGGCGGCGCACGGCCTCAGCGGCTGCCGCAATATCAGTCATCACCAAAGTGGGATTCGAGGGAGTTTCGATTAGCACCAGTCCGAGATCGTGGCTCGCCTGGATCGCTTGAGAGATCTCCGCCGTATCGCCTGCGCGCAGCGCCTTCGCAGTAAACCCCAGGGGCTCCAATACCTGATGGATTAGATGCTGCGTCCCCCCGTAAAGCGGCGTCGTGTAAAGTAGCGAACGGCCCCGATCCAGGAATCCCATGATTACCGTAAAAATTGCAGCCATCCCGGAATTGAAGACGGCGGCGGCCGACGCGCCGCGCTCCAATGGCACTAGCTGGTCCTCAAGGATTTCAGCGTTGGGGTGGTTGAGCCGCGCGTAGATCAGATCCGGGGTCTCGCCGTTAAACGGGCGGATTTTCCCCAGCACGATACCGAACGCGCGCTCGGCCGCTTCCGGACTGGAGAAGACATACGTCGAACTCCGGTAAACCGGCGGCCGGGCCGAACCCACCGACAGCTGCGGGTCGAAGCCCCTCGTCAAAACGGCTGTTTCGGGTCTAACGTGATACGGAGACCTGGCCATAGGATTCTCCTGCCGAACCGTGACGGGTGTTGACTTCAATTGTAGCTGAACCTGTGGCGCGCCGCCGCAGTCTAAACTCTAACCGGGCGAAACCTCATAAGAATCGGGTTGGCGCTCAGAAGTGACCCGCCAAACGGAGACCGCTGGTACACACGAGACCATCGGGAGCTAAGAGCCGCCTTTATTCGATCGCTTGGTGCCGCCATGCCAGCGTGAAAAATTCAAACCAGCCGTTGGAGCGCGAATGAGCCGGCCAATACCACCAGCATAACGCCTGCCGCGCGTTCCGCATCGCGCTCGTAGCGTTCGCCCAGCCGGGCGCCAAAAGCGAGTCCGATCAGCGTGAATGCAGTTGTAGTTATCGAGATCGTGACGAGCAAAGGAAGCAGCGGGATACGTAAGGCCGGCAGTGTAACACCGACACCCAGAGAATCGAGGCTGATCGATAACGATGCCAATAATAGACCTGCGCCCTTCGACGCATCAAAGGGCGCCTCAGGCAGGTACTCAAAGGATTTCGCGATCATCAGGCAGCCGATCAAAAGCAACAGTGCGAGACTGATATCGTTCGCGACCTCACCCAGCATGTGATTAGCCTCCGCACCGAGCTCGTAGCCGATCACCTGCATCGTGATCTCGGAAACGGCGAAAGCGCTCCCGACCCGAAAACTCGCACCGAAACCGAGCCGCGCTACGCCTACGCCGATGGATAACGCCAGCACATCAAGCCCGACTGCGAATGCAACCGCGAAGACCTTGCTCACCAGAACAAGGTCATGATGGGCGTCCATCATTATCTTGCCGCCAAAGCTTGGCGCGGCGGGCCGCAAGTCTCTGCCTGGCAGAAGCGAGTGCGAGGCGCGGATCTACGCGACAACATCTTCAGACCTCCTTCGACTGGCCGTGATGTTGTCGCTGCAACAAGACCCTGGCCAGGCGCTAAACTCCTGGACCGAAGGTCTCGTTCGCCTCTTATCGAGGTGGGGGACCGAGCCTGCAAGGCTGGTGTGTCGATCGCCCCTGCGCCGCGAGCATCGGCGCGAACTACTCCCCTAAGGTGTCACGCAAACTACCATCAGGTGGGAATAGCTGTCTACTGTTTGTCCACAGTGCGATGAGCTGATTTGCGAGTCCTGGAGCGAGAGGCTCGTATAAGCGGCCTGCGGATTTTAGCGGAGAGCCGTCCGAGGGTGCGGCAGCCGGCCTCGAGTGCGCGGAAAACTACTCGAGCCGCTTTCCGCAAAATACAATAGGGGGTATTGTATAAGGACAAAAATCAAATGGAGGCAGTTATCCAATGCTGAACTTCATCGTTCGTATAATCCTTGAGCGGTTGGTGGTGGGGATCCTCGCGGCCGTTATTGCGACCATTGCGTAGGAGCCCGCATTGACTCATCCTGTCTGGGGCGCCCGGGTGTGCCGGCGCCCGCGAAGTGACATATGGCTCATACCATTCGCGACAAGGAAAAACTCCTTAACCGCGTCCGGCGTGTTCGCGGCCAGATTGAAGCGCTTGACCGCGCTCTCGAAACGGAGAAGGGTTGCGCCGAAGCGCTCCATCTCGTGGTTGCGATTCGCGGTGCGATGAACAGCCTCATGGCTGAAATCATCGAGGGCCACATCCGCAACCACGTCGTTGATCCGTCTCGCGAACGCGACCGTGCTCGCGCCGAAGGCGCAGCAGAGCTGATCGAAGTTATTCAGGCCTATCTCAAATAGGCGTTCAGTGACGTAGCTTCCGTAATGTCATCGGGAGCAGCCTGTTTGTTCGTCCGGGCGGTGAAGCGCGAACCGGGAGACTAGCGAATGCGGCTGATCCTTTTTTCCGCGCGCGTACAGTGATAGAGAAAATTGCAAATCTGCACGGGTCTTCAATCAGGAGTTGACACGATGGAGAACCAGGCGACCTTTCCTTATCCGGGAGCGATCGATGCCGACGGCCACATCCTTGAGCCGCCCGACGCGTGGGAACGATATATCGATCCCAAATTTCGAGATCGCGCCATTCGCATCGTCAAAGACCACGACGGACTGGAGGTACTGGAAATCGGTGGACGCCCCTCAAAATACCGCAGGCCAGGACAGTTGGCGCAGTCCGGCGCGATGGGGAAAAGCGGGGAGGAACTGCGGCCGAGTCCGGACAAGACCTACGTAAATCAGGCACCGTTTGGCTCGATGGATCCTAAGGAGCGCCTCGCACTGCTGAAGAACGATGGGCTCGACAAGGCGATAATCTACCCGACGTTAGGTTTGGCCTGGGAAACCGAAGACCTCGAGGATTTGGAACTGCAGGCTGCCTATGCGCGCGCATATAACCGATGGGTGGTGGATTTCTGCGCAGATTCCGGTGGCCGCCTCGTCCCGATTGCGCACATATCGTTCGGCGAGCCCAACGAAGCCGCCCGTGAACTGGAGAGGGCCGTCAAGGCCGGATGCCGCGGGGCGTTTTTCGTGCCCTTCACGCCGACCTCCAAATCGCATGCGCATCCCGATTATGATCCCTTTTGGGCTAGGGCGCAGGAACTGAACGTGCCGGTAGCGATTCATCCAAGCGGCGAGCCACCGGCCAAACGCGTGCATCAGCGCTTTCGCGATATGCAAAAGTGGGCGTTGTGGCACTTCAATGTTCACGGTGCCCAAGGACCATTGCAGGCCTTCACTGCGCTCTTTCAGTACGGCCTGTTTGAGCGGTTCCCGTCGGTGAAAGTTGTGGTGCTGGAATCCGGCGCGGGTTGGGCCGGGTATTTACTCAACCGGATGGATGCCGTCTTTCAAACGCGGCTCGGCGAGAATGTGCGGTTGAAAGAAAAGCCGAGCTACTATTTTTATCGTCAGTGCTGGATTTCCGGCGATCCGGACGAAAAGGCCTTCGGCAATATCGTTGAGTTCGTCGGCGCCGATAAATTTTTCTGGGCTTCCGATTTTCCCCATCTGGACCATCCGGGAAATTACATGGAGGAGTTGCTCGAACTGGTCGAGCCAATGTCTCCCGCAACCCGCAACAAGGTAATCGGGGAAAACGTCGCCAAAGTATACGGCCTCTGAAGGCGGCAAGCCTGCAAACAGCCGGTTCATCAGAGTCAACACGATCGAAAACGGCACCGGTTTTCGGCCTGCGCCGTTTTTTTCAAGTGTGCCGATTTGGGTTTCGGTCTCCGACCGCCGTGCGGACGGTTGCGAACGGATGCGCTGCGGCGATGCACCCCGGCAAGACGACGAAGTGTTGAGAAAAATCGTGTTTTCTCGACAGGTTATGGCTTGGAGTTGTATTGTGGGCCCGTGAAACGTCACCTAACACCAGAGCTTGAAGCCAAGTTGCTCGCCGAGTTGGCGGCCAGGGCTAAATCACTTAAAACCGCGAGCGTGCTGAATCTGAAGTGCCCATGTGGCAAGTTGATACTCGCACCGACTCCCGCCGTTTCCAGTCTGGAAGACCGGCAGCGCGGCTTGATAAAATCACGGATCAGGCGGCATTTGCGTGATGAACATCAACTTTCAGACCATATAATTGATATCGTCGTGAGCCGGGCGTTCGCTGATTAGAAGCGTCGCGATTCAGGGTTCGAATACGGAGCAGGGCTACGGGCTCCGGGCGATTCGAATTCTTCGTCACAAGTGCAGTGCTTCGTCGAGCGCATCGAGAAATCGACGCGCCCCTCTCAGGCTTTCGTGAGGAGGGACCGCGAAAAAAGGTCGCCGGGTTCAGGGACAAGCGACACGAAAAGGAATTGGCCGATATATGGTGCGTGATTTGTGAGCGAGAGGTCGCTGACTCGGGAACCTGGCTCAAGCTTCATCTCTGGGGCGGGCCTCGGCGTCTTCCACTAGGACCAGGCCTGCTTCGCCGAGTTCTCGGAGCCGGGTTACTCATAGCGCAGGGCGTCGACCGGATTGAGCGCCGCGCCACGCCGAGCCGGATAATAGCCGAAGAAAATGCCGACCGCCGCCGAAAACATGAAGGCGCTAACCATTGGCAGAGGCGTGATCCGAATCGGCCACCATCCGACCGACCCGATCGCCGCCGCCGTGAGGGTTCCAACCAGCACACCGGTCAGGCCGCCGAACAGACTCAACAATACCGCCTCGACCAGAAACTGGACCATGATTTGACGCTGGCGCGCGCCGACCGCAATGCGCACCCCGATCTCGCGGGTGCGCTCGGTGACGGACACCAGCATAATATTCATGATTCCGATGCCACCGACCAGGAGCGAGATCGAGCCAATCGCGGCGAGCAGGATCGTCATCACCCGGCTGGCGTTCTCTGAGGCCCGGGCGACGTCGGCGAGGTTGCGCACCGTGAAGTCGTCGTCTTGGCCGGGCCTCAGGCGATGATGCTCGCGCAGGGTGCGGGCAAGCTGTTGCATCCCTATCGGGATCAGCGCGGCGCTGGCGGCCTTCGCGTAGATTACGTTCACCTTGCCGAGCATCCTGGGCTGCATGCCCATCAGGGAATTGCGCATTGCCGCGACATTGTACTGAGACAGCAGCCCGGAGGCGGCCTGCCCCGACGCGGTCGCGGCTCCCAGCACTCTGCGCTCCGCGGTCAGGAACGGAATTATCACCAGGTCGTCCTGATCCTCGCCGTTGTTGCTCTGGCCCTTGGCCGCAAGCACGCCGATGACGTTAAACGACACGTCCTTGATGCGGACGAAGGCGCCCACCGGATTCTCGTCCTGGTCGAACAGATTCTCGGCCACGGTCTGTCCGAGCAGGCATACGGGCACCGCCGAGTGCGCTTCCTCGCTGGAGAACGGGCGGCCACTAACCAGCGGCCATTCGCGTATCGACAAATAATCGCTTCCGGCGCCGACGATCAGGGTGCTCCAGTTACGGTCGCCGTTAACCACTTGCGCGGCTTGCCGGATTACGTAGGTCACGCTGGAAATCGCGGGATCCTGTGCGCGAATCGCAAACGCGTCGCCCACGGTCAGTTTGGAATTGCTGCCGCTTCCCGCGCGCACGCCGCCGGCGGTGGTCGTGCCCGGATGGACGATCAGCACGTTGGCGCCGAGGCTACGGATCTTCTCCTGAATCGACTGGCTGGCGCCCTGCCCGATCGCAATCATCACGACCACCGCGGCGACTCCAATGAACACCCCGAGCATCGTAAGTGCGGCCCGCAGCTTGTTGCGGCGCAACGACTGGGTAGCGGTCGCCAGCGCCATCGCGGCGAAAGCCCATAAGGCTTCCGTTCGGCGTCCTCCCGCCGACGGCTCTGAGATTCCGCTCGCAGGCAGCGCCGGGTTCGAGGAGTGAAAGGGCGCCGGCGGCGGCTGGTTGGATAGGTCGGCAATTATCTGGCCGTCGCGAAAGGTGACAATGCGATCGGCGTATCGGGCGACCTCCAGGTCATGGGTCACCATTACGATCGTCAGCCCCCGCTCGCGGTTGAGCGAGCGCAGCAATTCAAGGACTTCGGCCGCGTTGCGCGAATCGAGGTTGCCGGTGGGCTCATCGGCCAATAGGATCGGAGGCTGGTTGACCAATGCGCGCGCGATTGCGACCCGCTGCTGCTGGCCGCCGGAAAGCTCGTTGGGACGACTTTGCTCCCGGTCTTTGAGACCCACCATCGACAGCAACTGGCGTGCGCGCGCCCTGCCCGCAGGCGTCCATCCGGCATAGACGAGCGGCAATTCGACGCTCTCGAGCGCGCTTGCGCGCGCGAGCAGGTTGAAGCTTTGGAAAACGAAGCCGATTTGATGACTCCGCACGGCGGCCAGCGCAGTGTCGTCCAACGCGCTCACATCGATGCTTTCAAGCAGGTAGCGCCCACTGCTGGGATGATCGAGACATCCGAGCAGGTGCATCAACGTGGATTTGCCGGATCCCGATGCGCCCATAATCGCGACGAACTCGCCGCGGGTAATCGACAGGCTGACGTCACGCAAGGCAGCGAACGGCGCGCCGCCGACCTCGTAGCGCTTGGTGATTTGCTGGACTTCGATTATCGGAGTCATGTTGACGGTTCAGCGCCTTGCGGCGGTCCGCTCTGCCTCACTTAACCCGCCCCTTCCGGGTCTCGCCAGTCAGGATCCGTTCGCCCTCCCGCAGGTCGCCGCTTCGCAACTCGGCGTAATCGGCATTGCGCAACCCGATAGCCAGGTCAACCGGCTCCAGGCTCTGATCGCGCAGCAGCCAAACGCGAGCCGGCTTCCGGCCGCGGCCCGCGGCATTCCGGGGCGGCCGGGCGCCGTCCGCACGCGCTACGTGAGGCGAGAAGTGCAACGCTTCCATGGGAATGCGTATAACGTTCTTGCGCTCTCCGGTGACAATATTGACGTCCGCAGTCATGCCGGGCTTAAGCAGAAGCTGCTTGTTGGACACGTAGATGACCACGTCATAGGTGACCACATTCTGGACCGTCATAGGCGCCTGGCGCACCTGGTAGACGATGCCTTCCAATTCCTGGTCGGGAAATGCGTCCACCCTGAATCTGGCGGTCTGGCCCGGGCGAATATTGCCGATATCGGACTCGCTTACGCTGCAATCGACTTGCATTTGAGTGAGATCCTGAGCGATCAGAAAGAGCACCGGCGTCTGGAAGCTCGCCGCTACGGTCTGACCCACGTCGACATTGCGCAGCACCACTGTTCCATCAACCGGGGATACGATATTGGTGTAGTTGAGATTGACCTCCGCTTCGTCGAGCGCCGCCGATTCCTGCTGGATGACCGCCTCGTCGAGATGTATCTTCGCGTTGGCCTGGCTATAGCCACTCAGATTGCTGTCGACGGTATCTTCGGCGACGGCGCCGAGCGCGAGCAGCTTGCGCGTCCGCTTGTAGAGCAGTCTCTTGTAGATTTTGTCCGCCCGATCCTTTTCCAGCTCGGCCTGCGAATTAGCCAGATTTGCGCGCGCCTCCGCCACCTTCAGCGCGAACGGCTTCGGATCGATTTTCGCGATAAGCTGTCCTTTCTTCACCTGTGCGTTGAAGTCGGCGTAAATGGCCTGGATCGGACCGGAGACATAGGTACCGACCTGAACTGAGATTACCGGGTTGATGGTCCCGGTGGCGTTGACCATCCGAACGATGTCGCCGCGGGTGACCGGCGTGGTCGTGTAAGAGTCCGCCGCATGTCGTCCACGCAGGAGATAGGCCCCTGTGGCTACTAGCAGAACCGCCGATGCGACGATCAAGCCGCGCCGCCGATACCAGGGTGTAACAGTTGCGGCCTGAAGTTCGCCAATGACTTCCAACGACGGGGATCCCGGGGTGTAGATATTGAGTTGAGACGTCAAGTGACTGCTATCCTCAGAACCTGGCGAACCAGGGCGTGCGGTGTTTGTCCGACGCGACAAGATCGATATGAAAGCTGCTCAGCAAGCTGCCGGCGGCATGCCAGACTGCAAGTTTTGCCACCTCGAGGTCGCTGCCCGCATTCACCTGGTCGGCCTGCGCGGCGATCAGTTCCTGCTGATACTGAAGCACCTCGTGACTGTCCGCCAGCCCCAACTGGTAACGGGCGTTTTCCGCGCGCAGCGCTTCGCTGGCGAATTCGGTCGCGGCCGCCGTTGACCGCGCGCGGTCTCTCGAACTGCGGAACGAACTCAGTGAGTTGACCACGTCCACCGCAATCTGGTTGGCTAGATCGCGATAGCGCATCCGCTCCTGATCGTATTGGATTCGCGCCAGCGACAAGTTCGCCTGCGCGGTCTCGTTGTCCAGCGGCATCAGAAACGTCACGCCGGCCGCGAAATTGTAAAAATTGAAATTTCCCAAACCGCTGAGAGCATTGCCATAGACGCCCTGATAGGGAACGGCGATTCCCGACCTCGGGGGGCTGGTCAAGTTGCTAACGCAGTTGGAGGGAAAGAGTGCCGTTGAAACGTGAATGCAATTGACCGCGCCGGAGACCGAGGCGAGCCCGGCGCCAGCGGTCAGATTGAGCTCGGGGAGGGTCTGGTTTTTCGCATAGCGCACGTTCAGATGATTAACGCGTATAGCTTCGCCCATCGCCGCCAGTTCTGGCCGCTGTTGCATCGCGGTCTCCAGCCATTGCTCCGCATCGCCTGCGAGTATGGGGTTATCGCCGGGGGTGTCGACAGGTTCAATGTCCTCGGGCAGCGCGTCGGTCGCCGCGCCGCCAAGGTCGCGCCACAGGACGGCTTGCGCCTGCGCAAAAACGTCCTTCCCGGTGGTTACCTGGGCGTTCGCAGTTTCGACCTGCGAGGCCGCCTCCATCACGGCGAGCCGTGCAAGCATCCCTTTGCGCGCGCGGTCGCGATTCTGATGCAGCAGATTCTGGGCCAGAGCCAAAGCACCGCGGGCGACCTCGAGCGTGTCGCGCGCGCGCACCACGCTCCAGTAATCGGTTCCCACGCGCAGGACAAAGTCTGAGATCTGCTGATTGAGCGTGAAGCGCGCTTGCGCCTGGTTGGCCGCGGCGATCCTCAAATGGATAGTCGCGAAGTTGAGCCCGAAATTGCGCAACAGCGGTTGCACCAGCGATACCGACACGCCGGTAGTGTAAATCGGATTGATCGCCTGATCGATGAAATTCGAGCTGACGTAGTTATTATCGAACGACACGGTCAGCGTGCCGTTGCTCGACGCAAGCAACTTGGTCAGGCCGAGGTTCCAACCGTAGGCGCGGTTGCTAATGATTGGGTTTCCGCCGGTGTCGAACAGAAACCGGGTGGGCAGGACCTGGCGGCTCGCGTTCAAGGTGGAAGTGAGTACGGGATCGAACGCGCCCTCGTTCGCTCTTACCCCTTGCAACGCCGCCCACGGTTCGAGCACATCAGCGCTAATCGCGGGATTGTTCTTTATCGCAATGAGAATTGCTTCCTTGAGTCCCAGCGACCGCTGGCCGCTGCGCACGGTTCGAAACGCATTGCTCCCGGCTAACAGATCGGCGGGCGGCAGTTGATCGTCCCGGCTATTCCATTGAGCCGCCAGCGCGCCCGCCATGCCGAGCCGAGTCGCGTATTTTTGCCGCTTCCGCCTTGAAACATTCACGCGCGCTTGCGGCGGCGCGATTGAAGATTGGGTCGGCGAAACAATCACCGGACCGCTGGTCGGTCCGGCGTTGGCAGCGGCCGGCAGCACGGCGCCGGAAATGTGACCGTCAGCCTCACCGCCGCCGATCGCATGACCCCGCGCCGCCAAGGCGAACATGGCGCCCAGAAAGATGGCCCACAGGAGCCTGAATCTGGCCAACCGCATATTGATACCTCCTGAACCATCGATTTCCGCGAAGGCTTCCACTTGACCATCACACGGCCGCCGGATGGCGCTTAAGCATCGTCGCGTAAGGTCCGCGTTGCCTGATCAATTCGGCGTGGGTTCCGCGCTCAACCACCCGCCCGTCCTCGAAGTACAGAATCAGGTCGGCCGTGGCGGCGATTTGGAGATCATGGGTCGCGATGAACGTGGTGCAGCCACGCGCCAGCCGCTTGAGCGCTTCGATCACCGCGTGACTGTTCTCGCGATCGAGACCCGCGGTCGGCTCGTCGAGCAGCAATAGCGGAGCTTTGCGGATGGCCGCGCGCGCGATCGCGATGCGCTGCCGCTGTCCGCCCGACAGGGTCGTTCCGCGTTCGCCGACGAGTGTGTCATAGCCGTCAGGCATCGCTTCGATGAACCGATGCGCGTTGGCGAGTCGCGCCGCCGCCTCGATCTCCCGCTCAGTGGCGTTGGTGGTGCCATAGGCGATGTTGTCGCGAATGGTCGCGGCGAAGAGCAGGCTGTCCTGCAAAACCATGCTGATCTGTCCGCGCAGGGACGCGATCGTATATTCGCGGAGATCCCGATCATCGATCATGATAGCGCCTTCACCCACGTCGTAAAGCCGCAGGATCAAGCTAATTAACGTAGATTTGCCGCTGCCCGAGCGTCCCAGCAGCGCCACCTGCTGTCCCGCGCCGGCCTGAAACGACACGTCGTTCAGCACCGTATGCCCGGTCTCGTAGCCAAAGTGCACATGCCTGAAGGTGACCGAACCGCGCAACGGCGGCGCGGGCAGGGCGCCGGGCAGGTCACGCACGGCCGGCTCTTGATCAAGTACGCTCATCGCCCGCTCACCCGCGACCACGGCACGCGCCAGACGGGTCGAGTATTTGGCAAGATCTTTCAGCGGTCTGAAGGCGTTACGCAGATAGGCCAGGAAGATGACCAGGTCGCCCGCGCTGATCGCGCCGCCCTTGGCGGCCCGCGCCCCAAACCACAGCACCACGGCGCTGATCAGCGCGACCATGACGTCCAGGGCGCGGCCTAAACTTCCCGCCAGCCGGCTGGCCTTGACGCTCTCCGTGAAGGTCTGTGCGTTGTCCTCAGAGAAACTGCTCGCGAACCTGTCCCCCAACGAAAAGGCCTGCACGAACTTGATCGCGCCGATCGTTTCGGCGGCCGTCGCCGCCATCGCGCCTTCGCGCTGACGCTGCCGGCGCGAAACTGCGAAGATGAGGCGCGCGCGATGCAGCGTGATCAGCCAGAACAGCGGCACCGCCGCCAGGGCAATCAGCCCCAGGCGCAAGTTGAGCCAAAGCATGAAGCCCGCCATCGCGACCATGATCAGCGCGTTGCCCAGCAGCGGCAGCGCGGCGGTGACGGTCGCATCAATCAACACGCCGAGGTCCGACATCACGCGCAGAGTCAAATCGCCACCGCGCGCTTTACTGTGGTACGAGAGCGATAAACATTGCAGATGCCGATAAAGATCGTAGCGCGCGTCCCTGAGCACCCGGCTTCCCACGATCGCGAAGCCGACGCTGTTGAGATATCCCGCCAACGCCCGCAGACCCGTGAACGCCACCAGCGCCAGGGCCGCCAAACTGAATAGTGTGGTGGAGCTAAGGTGATCGACGGCGGCGATATGCCAGCCGTGGCCGTGATGCTTGCTGGAGATGATCCGGTCGAAGGCGAATTTCAAGGGCCAGGGCTCAACCAGCCGCAGTCCGATCTCGGCCATCAGCGCAATCACCGAACCCGTCACCAGCCCGCGGCTTCTGGCAATATACGGCCGTAGATGACGCAACAGGCGCCACAGACCCGGCAGTGCCTCTCCGAGATTACGTGGCCGCTTGCCGCTCATGCTGCATACCACTTGACGCCACCGGTCAAGACGGCGGGCAAAAGACCTTGCAAACTGGAATCCAGCACCGCATCCCAGGTATGGCGTTCGAGCACAGTGGCCCGCGCCGCCCGCCCGAGTCCGGCTCGCAGTTCAGGATCTCGGCGCAGTCGATCCAGCGCCTGCGCCAGCGCGGCGGCGTCGCCAGGCGGACACAGCAGACCACTCACGCCGTCGCGGATTACGCCGTCAACCTGCCCAATCCGGCTCGCGGCAACCGCGAGCCCGGCGGCCATGTACTCGAACACCTTGAGCGGCGAGAAATAAAATCCCGCCAAACCGGGATAGGGCGCCGCGGCGGCGTCCACCGACGCGAGCAATGCGGGCACTTCGCCGGGCTCAACTGCTCCGGTGAACTCGGCCAGGTCCAACAGGCCGCGCCGGCCAAGGTCCTCGACCAGGGCAGCGCGGCCAGGACCGTCGCCGATAACCAACAACCGCACCTTTCGGCTGCTGCGGGTCAGCAGGTCAAAGGCTGCGGCCAGTACGTCGAGGCCGTGCCACAGCTTCAGGCTGCTGACAAACCCAACCGTGAAAATCTCCGGCGCAGCGGGACGACTCGGTTCGAGGCCGGGCCTGAAGCGCTCAGTATCAACGCCGTTGAACACCACCCGGATCTCCTTTTCGGCCGCGGACCGAAGCTTGAGATAGCGCGCGACCTCCTCGGACACCGCGACCATGACCGTGGCCGCAGCAAACGCGCGGCTCGCTACAGTTTCGGCGCTCGCACGATCGAACAGCTGGCGGTATTGCGCCTGCTCGTCGATCAGCGGGGCGTTGACTTCGAGCACCCCCGGGACCTCGGTCTCGCGCGCATATTCCATCGCCGCGAAGCTCCACAGCGAATAGCGCTCGTACACCAGGTCGAACGGACCCTCACGCCGTAGAGAGGCGAGCAGGTCCTGGTTGAGGTCAAGTGCGGCACGCTCCGCGTCAGCGCCGGCGACTTTGGAAACCAGCGGCAGCGATCGCACGCGGATTGCTTTCAGCGAAGCCGGGACCGGGGCATCGGCGCGTGGCGTCAAGAGCGTCACCGCCGCGCCCCGCCGGCCCAGCGCCCGCAGGATCTCCTGCACGTGCACGGACGATCCCTTGGAGCCGAAGACCGGTACGCCCCGATCGGCGCAGACATACGCGACGCGGATCGCTCCGCTGCTGGGCTTGGGCTCATTCACTGTGGCGCTCCGAGCGGAAGAAGCAGGCACGCCGGCGCGCGGTGTTGCGATCGATATCGAACTCCGCTTCAATCAGGCGGCGTCCTTGCGCGGCGATCCGGACCCTCAGATTGGGATCGGTCAGTAACCGCTCGATCGCATCGGCCAGCGCCGGCGGGTCGTTCTGGGGCACGCGCAGCCCGGTCTCGCCGTCGCGGATTACTTCCGCGATGCCCGCCACGTCGGTGGAAATCACCGGGGTACCCAGCGCGAGCGCCTCCTGAATCACGTTGGGCAGTCCGTCGCGGTCACCGTCTTCGGCGACCACGCACGGCGCCGCGAGCATCGCTGCCTTGCGTATTTCCAGGATCACCTCGCGCTGCGGACGCGGTCCGACCAGTTCGATCCGGCCGCCCAACCGCACTTGATCGATCTGGGTCTGCAAGTCGCCGCTTAGTGCGCCCGCGCCAATAATGCGGCATTGAAAATGCCGGCCGCGCTCGGCCAGAATCCCGCACGCCTCGATCAGATCCGAAAAGCCCTTTTTTTCCACCAGGCGGCCGATCGCAAGAATTACCGGCGGCCGTGAAAGCGGCGACTCGTAGGGAAATTCATCGAGGTCGAGGCCGTTGTAGATGCGCTCGACCTGGTCAGCCAGCGCGCCGTATGTTTTGCGCAAATACTGCAGATGGTAATCGCTGATGGTGACTACCGCGGTGGCATCGCGCAGCTTGCCCCGCAGATCCTCGCGGTCGACCTTCTGATGGAAAATGTCCTTGGCGCGCGCGGTGAAACTGTAAGGCACACCGGCGAAGCGCGACGCCAGCCGCGCCACCGTCGCGGCGTCGCTGGCGAACGGCGCATGCAGATGGCCGATGCCCTTCTCGATCACCATCCGCGCCAGGTTCAGGGCATGGTAAATGTCGCGGACCTCCATGCCCTTACCGTATTCGAGTGCCGCCCAGACCCTCGGCATCAGCTCGCTCGCCTTCGCCAGCGCGTTCCAGAAGTACGATATGGTGAGTGCGGCGGCGCGTGGATCCTCCATGATCGGCCCTTCGGACGGCAGGTAGACGTAATTGACCGGAGCGCGCACGCGTGCAATCAAGTCCTGAAAATGACCGTCGTTGGGTGGGCGCAAGGCGAAGATCTCTATCGGCACCCCCGCCTTCTCGTGGGCGAGGATTTCGCGCACCACGAAGGTTTCCGAATAGCGTGGATAACGCTTGACAACAAACCCGATGCGCCTGCCTGGACTGTTCAATGGCCTTCCTCCTCGAGTAAGTGCGGACGCTGGAGTCCGCGATGGTTCGGCTGGCTTTCCAGCAACTCTGTAAACAGCGCTGGCAAACGCACCAGCCCGCCCATGTCCACTCGCGCCCGCGCGCCGGCGAACGAACTTCCGCCCTCCGCGATCCATCGTGCCAGCGCCTGCGGCGTCGCATCGTGAGGATGAATCATGTCGACCAGGCCGAGATCCCGGAAACGCGTAACGCGCACCCACTGCTCGAGGCGGGGTTTGACGCGCGGCACCATGAGCGTGGGTTTGCCGAAGGCGAGCGCCTCGCAGGCCGTGTTATAACCTCCCATCGCGATCACCTGGCGCGCGCGGCGCAACAATACGGACGGGTCGGCGATGAAGCCCAGCACATGCATCCGCGGATTCGGCGCAGCCGCCGTGCGCAGATGCCGATCGACTTCGGCAGGAATAAAAGGGCCTGTCAGGATCACGCCGTGGAAATCCGCCGGAAGTTCGGTGTGGACGAACGCCTCGAGCAAGCGCGCGCCGTCCTGTCCGCCGCCCACCTCGCAGAGCACAAAGGGCGACGATGGCACGCTCAGCGCCACCAGCCGGGCCTCGTCGCTCATTTCGGCGGCCCCGATCCTTACGCGCGGGTCGAGATACCCGGTGAAGCGCACCTTACGCGCCACTGCGGCCTCAAATCCATATTCATCCGCCAGATGGTAGACCGACGGATCGCCGTAGACCCAGACCGCATCGTAATAGTCGCGAATAGCCTGTTGGTTTTCGAGCCGGTTCCACTCCGTGGCCACCGTCGCCGGCTCGTCGAGCACGTCGCGCAGGCCAAGCACGCAGCGGGCGTGATGATCGGCGCGCAAATACTTGAGCGCGGGCTCCAATTCTCTGGCCGCGCCGCGCGGCACGTTGTCAACCACGAAAACGTCCGGGTCAAAAGCGCGCAGCGCGGCCAGAATCACGGAGGAGCGCAGCGGGATCAGTTCGGCCATCGCGAGCTTCAAATGGCGTGACTCGTATTGCCCACTGCCGCTTTTGTGCAGCCCAGGAAGGGTTACGAAATCCATCCGCGCCGGGATCGGAAACGCCCGCGCCTCATGCATCCCCGTGATCATCAGCACGTCCGTACAGGCTCCGGACTCGAGCAGCGTCTGGGCGATCAGCAGATTGCGCCGGGTATGGCCCAGCCCCATCGTGTCGTGCGAATAGAAAGCGGTCCGCCGACTGGGTTCAATCGCTTTCATCATCGCAGCCTCCTGGGCGAAGCGATGCCGCGAGCGCATGGGCGTTAAATCCGCGCGATAAAGAATTTCAGGGTCGCTGAACATCGGGTCGCTCTCCTCTCTCCGTGCGCACAGGTCGCTTCACCCGCGGGCGGCAATGTCATCTCAATCCGAGCCGGCGCCAACGCGTCTCTGGCGGCATGGACAAGTTTTCCAGGGCGGGGGCGCTGCCGCGAGCGACGCGCGTAAGGCGGCGGCGAAATCGCCGCGCGGCTGATCGCCCATTTGTATGTAGGGTTTTCTCTTACAAACGGCGGCGGGACGCGTTGTCAACCGCGGCGTACCGGAACGACAAAACGCCCGCGTCCATTAACCGGCCGCGAGCGTAACAGCTCACGCGCATAACGAAGGAAATCGGAATCCGGCCGCGGCGCCAGAAGCCTCAGTCGATCGGAGCGGCGGCAACCTCTCTGATTATCCACTCTGCCATCAGGATGTTGATTAATGACCGGCCCGGAAACGGAACTGCGGCGCGATTTGAAAAGCCTTACTTTTCAGCGCCGTCTCAGTCGCGCAAATAGCTACTCATATAGTTGATCAGCGCCCCGATGGCGCCCGACGGAGATCGCGGATTGAGGGGCGCGGCCGCGCGGCCAACACCGGACGCCAGCCCGAGCAGAAATCATTCGCGGGCCGCCCGCCGCGGCGATACCTCGAATCTCATGAATGGCCGACCGAAAAATACTCGCGGGCCAGCTCTTCCACGGCTTCCTCGGTCGTGACCCGCGGACCCCATCCCAGAATTCGCTCGGCCTCGCCGAAGTCCGCGAGCGTGTGGCGGGCGTCACCCGCACGCGCGGGCTGATGGATTGCGGGTCCGCCGATCAATTCAGCGATCCGCATAACGCTCACGTTGCGGCCTTGGCCGATATTGAGCGCTCTGCCGTCGGCGATTGCGCAATCCATCGCCAGAATATTCGCCCGGACCACATCGCTCACGTGGGTAAAATCGCGCGTTTGCTCGCCATCGCCGTGGATCGTCAGCGGCAGGCCCTCGCGCCGCGCCCGCAGGAACGCGCTAATCACTGTCACGTAGGCGCCCTCGGTGGTCATCCGCCGGCCAAACACGTTGAAGTAGCGCAGCGTCAGCGTCTGCATGCCGAATAGGGAATGGAACAGGCGCGTGTACTGTTCGCCAACCAGTTTCTGAAGCGCGTAGGGATTGAGCGGGTTGGGCTTCATATCCTCGCGCAGCGGCAGCGTCGGCTGATCGCCGTATACCGACGATGACCCCGAGTAGACCACACGCCGCACCGATTGATCGCGCGCGGCAACCAGCACACTTAGCGTGCCCACCGCGTTGGCCAGATGCGTTTCCATGGGCTTGGCGATCGAAAGCGGCACCCGCGCAAGCGCCGCCGTGTGAAAGACGCAATCCACCCCGGCGAGGGCGGGTAAAATGGAAGCGCGGTCGCATATGTCGCCTTCGATCAGCTCGGCCTGCGGATTAAGGTGCTCGCGCCGGCCGGTTGCGAAGTTGTCCAGCACCCGCACGCGCAGTCCCAGCTCGACCAGCGCATCAACCAGGCTGGAGCCGATGAATCCAGCCCCGCCCGTAACCAGTATTAGCCGATTATCCATTATTGGCGATATCCATTACGTACTCTGTGGGAACCCGGTGTTCGCCAGCGACCGGAAACGGTATACTACTCGCCGCCGGTCCTGTCGCGCGAAAGCTCGGGCACCAAGTTCGGCAGCAACTGAGGTATCGAAGTATTGGCAGCCTCCAATTGATCCGCCGGCTCTAACATACTAACTGGGGCGCCAGAATCTTCCGGACGGCTGCGCGGCGCCGTAGGAATGCGCAAAATGAACCGGCTGCCCTGCCCGAACACTGACTCGACACTGACACTGCCGCCGAAGCAGCTCGATACAATATCGCGTGTGATCGACAGCCCGAGTCCGCCCCCTTCGCCCGAGGGCTTCGTGGAGAAGAATTCCTCGAAAATCCGATCCAGGTGCTCCGGCGCTATTCCGCAGCCGCGATCACTCACCGTAATCAGCGCGAATTCCTTTTCGCCGGATAAGCCAACGGCGACCTCGCCGCCCTTTACTCCCGAGCCGGCATACGCGTCGATCGCGTTGACGACCAGATTGGTCAGCACCTGGCCCAGTTTGCCGGGGGGGCCGTACAGTGCGGGTTCCGGCGGCTCGCTGGTGATGACGAGCGTGCATTGGGCGAGGCGCAGGCGATGCGCGACGAGCGGCCGGATTTGCTCGACGATTTCGCGCACGGAAAAGAACCGGCTTTCTTCTCGCTCGGGGTCACGCGTATTGGCCCTCAGGCTGCGAATGTGCGTGGCCGCCCGATCTATCCACTGCCGCGTGGCGCTCACCAGCCGGGCAATTTCGTCGGCGTGGGCGAAGTTGTCCGCCCGCCCGGCGTCCTGCTCGCCAAGCGTATCGCGATGCTCTTCGACCATATCCTGAATCAGCTTGAGCGAGGTCATTGACGCGCCAAGGGGCGTGTTCATCTCGTGGGCGATGCCGGCGGCGAGCCGGCCGAGCGCGGCCATTTTTTCCGCGCGTGTCAACTTCGCCTGGCTCTGCTGCAAGTCTCGGTACGCACGGCCCAACTGAGCGACGGAAAGACGCAGATCGGCGTTGCTCTGCGCGAGCTCTTGAGTCCGTTGATCGACTCGCCTTTCGAGCGCCGCATTGAGCGTCTCGATTTCGTTATAGGCGCGCGCGTTGGCGATGGAAAGAGCGCTTTGGTTGGCAAGCGCGCCGAGCAGCTTGACGTCGTCATCGGAGAAAAAGGCCCCCGATTTTTTTCGGCCGAGCAGCATGATACCGAGCAAATCATCTCTGACGGCCAGCGGCACCGCGAGCGCCGCGGCGCGTTCTTCCAGTTCCCGGCGGGCGCCGATTTCGGCCTCGTCGAGCACCCCGGAAGCCGGGGCGTCCTCGCTCGAGAAAACGTGCCCCTTGCGCGATTTGAGTATGCGAACCAACGGATGGTCCACCGCAAGAGGCGGGACGTTTTCGTCCAGCGGATGCGCGTCAACGTATCCCGCGGAAGTTTCCTTGAAGAGCAGGATCGTGCATCGATTGACCGCCACGGTGGCGTCGATGGTCCTGCATATTAATGACAGAATATCGTTCAGTTGAAGCGTCGAGGTCAGCGCCGCGCTGCTACTTTCGAGCACCTTCCTCGGATCGTAATGGAGGCGGAAAAATACCCGATCGATCGTGCCTTGGAGAAAATTCCTGATCGGGTTGAGCAGCATCGCGATCGCCGAAATAAACAGCAGTGAGAACCAGAGCGAGTGGGCGAAGTGCGACGCATGCAATATCAGATCGAATATTGTCAGAAACCCGAGGTAACCCAGAATCAGCGTGGCGGTCAGCGCCAGGTAATAGACGCCGCTCTTGAGCATCCGGTCGATCTCGAACAGATCGTGCTTGACGATCGCGTAGCCGACGCTGAGCGGAAAGAAAAAGACCGTATAGGCGGCATAATTGACCGGCGCCCCGCCTCCGATCATGCCCGAATAAAACATCAACGCGCCCGGAAAGGCGAAGCCCGCGAGCAGTCCCAGCAGCAATACCCGCACGCGCTGGCGCACCTGGTGGGAGTCGCTCGTGAAGTAATCCCAGCTCACCGCGCCGAGCAGTACCACCCCGCCGAGGCCCGCATAGATCATGCAGAGGTTGTGAACCAGCGAGTAGATAGCGGGCCGGTAGAGATAGATCTCGTACACGGCGCCCAGTGCGGCCGCGATCGCGTAGGGCAGGGCGATCAAGAGCGTCCGCCGGCGGTGGAACCGATCCGCCGGAAATACCAGCGCCAAATGGATCAGCAGGCTGGCGGGAAAAAAAGCCTCCCCCAATATGTGCAGCCGGAAAAAATGCGCGGGCGAATACAGATCCGCCGCGGTGATCGCGAACAGTCCCCCGGACAGCCCACCAAGCAGCAACGCCTTGCTGGCGGAAGCCTCGGGCGCCAGCCACCATATTGCGATTCCAATCAGCGAGAGCGCCAGGCCGGATAACAGGTACGGAGGAAAGATCAGAAAGTAGTCTTCGTAACGAAAGGTGCGCGACGGCTGAACCACCTGTGACCGCTTATCGCCTTGCCTGAGCGTGTACGTGATATTCGCGCCCACCGGCAAGCGGCGCACTACAGCATAAATCTCGTTCGCGTTCGTGACCCGCACGCCGTTCACGGTCACCACGGCGTGCTGAAAGATCTCGCACGGAGCGGCGGGCCAATCCGGCAGGCTGACCGAGGCAACCACCCCGTTTTCCATCACAAAGAAGCCCGGGAAGGTTCGTCCGATCCATCGTGAACTCGTTACGGCACAGATAGCCGTGAGGGCGATCACCGCCCCGGCCAGCGCCGCCGCGCAGTAATTCGGCTTTAGCCGCCGTAATGGGCTCATCATGGCGCCGTGCTCTCGTGCTTAACGGTGGCCAGAGCCGTCAACGCCGCCGCAATGCAAGCCCACGCGAACCAATCGCCCCACTGCGTGTAGAATGTGAGGTCCCGGCACAGCGGCACGTTAGCGACCGTCATGCCCTCAAGGCGGGTGCTCAATTGATGGAGCCCGCCCGCGGGGTCGATAAAACCCGATACGCCCGCGGTACTGTTCAAAGCGAGCGCGCGCCGGTTCTCGACGGCCCGAAAAACCGCCATGGATAAGTGTTGCAGCGCCGCGGCTCCGCCCATCCTGGTCAACCATGCGTCATTCGATATATTTACCAGAAGCTGAGCGCCGCCGGCCGCCAGGCGCCGCGCCAGCGATGGGTAGGTCGCCTCATAGCAAATCAAGACTCCCAAGGCTCCCTTGGGCAGCATGAAAACCGTCGAACTCCGGCCGGCGGTAAATTCGTTCGGTGTTCCGGATGCTAAATGGGTAAACTTCGGAAGAATCGAAGGTTGATATTCGGCAAACGGCAGCAGTCGAATTTTGTCGTAGGAACCCTCGAGCGCGCCCTGCGCACTGAAAAGGTAGGCGGAGTTGTAATAGCGTATCGCACCGTCGAGCATCTCGAAGCGTGGGGCTCCAATCAGCAGTGCCGAGTTCAGCGCGCGTGCGAGCTGGCCGAGCTGGGCGCGCAATGCAATTTCGCGGTCGATGTAGAAGCCGAGCGCAAACTCGGGCCATACTACTAGTTGCGCTTGGCCGGGCGCCAATGCCCTTTGGGTCAGCCGCGCGTATCGAGTCATGGTCGAAGCGTAATGCACTTGCTCAAAGCGCTCAGCGCCGATGGGCACGATTTTGACCAGGGCGATAGTGAGTGATGGCGCGCCGGGCGATCGGCGACGATATTCGCGCAGACGGAACTGGCCATAACAAAGACCGAGCGTCACCGCCCCTAGCAGCGCCGCCGGCGCGGCGAACGGGGCTATGCCCCGAGTGCCGCGACTACGGCGCGAGGCTGTTGCGGCAATCAGTTCTGTAACCGCATACGCGAACAATGCCATCAGGAAAGAGAGCCCGTACACTCCGGTCAGGTCTGCAATCTGAATCAGGCGAAGATCGCGATAGGCGGCGTATCCTAAAATTTCCCATGAAAAACCCGCGAACATCGTGGAGCGCGCGAATTCTGCCATAACCCAGATCGCCGGCACCGCCAGCCATCGCAATCCGCACCGCCCCCGCCGCATAATCAGCGACCATCCGGCAGCGGCCAGGGCGGTATACACGCCAACGTACAGTCCATAGGCGGCAAACGTGAGAAGCAAGTCCACCGCCAGCGGCAGCCTGAAGTATGCCGACATCGCAAACGGCAGCCACCACGCGACGCCCAGGCAAATCAGGACTCCGTATGCAAACCCTGCCGCGGCGGCCCGTTTCGGGTGTGCGCGCCGCGCCACCCAGATCAGCGGTGCCAGCGCGAACCATCCGGCCCAGCTCCAGCCCAATGGCGGAATGGCCGCGGAATATAGCGCCGCCCCCAATACGACTAACAAACCATCCGCCAACAGCGGAGCGACCCGAAACGCGGCTCGGTCCTCTTCCCAAGGTATGCTCGCCGAGGTTGTCTCCCACGGTTGGCTCGGTCTCATTCGGCTAGTCGCCGCTCGGCGCCGGCGAAGGCGCTGGGACCGGTGTCGGCGATGCGGTGGGCGTCGGCACGCTTGCGCTCACGCCCTCCTCATTCGTTTCCGGTTCCCACGACAGGCCTTGGGCGTCAGTATACGTCGTGACCGTCAGAGTGAGGTTGGCGGCCATGAGACCTGGCGGCGGAGTTGAACCATTCGGGAGTTTGCCGGCGATCGCGAAGAAAAGCGTCGAATAATCGACGTGTGGCGAGCCCACCAGGTGCCAATTGGTATCCAGTGGATCGACCTGCAGTGACCCGCCGATCAGGTGATTCTTGCAGTATTGCTCGAAGTCATGCCGAAAATAGATAAGCTTTGTGCTATCCGTGCCCGAATCGTCGGCCGCTTGAAAGGACACATGGCCGGCGCTCTGGCTATTGAGTGTATCGATGAAGAAGCCTTGAAGATTTATGATCGAAACGTCCCCGAAGCCAAACTGCAACGGATATCCCTTGAACTGGGCATCGATCTCAATCGGGTCGCAAACCCTGGCAAGGCCTGCGATACCGACCCACAGCGTGCCGTCAAGACCGACTGCCATGGAATAGCTTGCGGCATTGATTTCCTGGTTCGTCTCGGCGACGGCAATCGGCCTGCCCAGCACCACGAAGTCGCTCGCCGGAATATTCATGGAAGACGTCCCATTGGAGGCGGCGATCGAAACCGGACCGACAAGCACTTCGGGCACCGAGAGAACCAATTGCGGCGTGCGGGTGTTCCCGCTCGGATCGGTGATATTACGCCGGCTGATCACGGGCGAGGTCACCGTGACGCTCGTGGAAGTATCTGTGAAGGTGACCGACCAGCTCTGTCCAACCGCGAAGGCTGGATTGAACAGCGTGATCGTCATCCCCTCGAAGGCGACGCTGGGAATCACCGCGGCCGGCAGCGGCGGCGGCTTGTTGCAACCACAGCCGGCGTCTGCTCCGCCCGGGCGGACCAGCAACAAGCAGTTGAGCACCAGGACGCAAGCCAGCCCCTGCCATTGGCGCCGATAATTAAAGTTGAACACAGAAATAGGCTACACCTCAATTGTCTAGCGGTTCGATAAGCGTGTGGCGGAAATTACTATCAGAATTTTCCTGACAGCCACGGGTGCTCTACCACGCATTCTCGATTACGCCATGGCGCAGCGCGAAGCGGATCAGATCCGCCGTCGAAGCCAGCTCAAGCTTGGCCAGCAGGCGCCCGCGGTACGTGTCAACGGTCTTGACACTCAGGTACAGGATTTGAGCGATTTCGCGGCCGGTGCGCCCTTCCGCCAACAGTTTTAGAACCTGCAATTCGCGATCGGAGAGCCCCTCAAGCGGCGAGTCATTTGTGGTCTTGCCGCTAAACGACATAGGAATGGCGTCGAGCAGAGCCTCAGGAACATATCGGCGGCCCTGCGCGACTTTGACAATGGCTTTTGCGAGATCCTCGCTTGCAACACCCTTTCCGACAAAGCCATAGACCCCAGCGCGCAACAGACGGACAGCGTAATGCTCGTTGGCGTGCATTGTGAGAATCAGCACCCGCGAATTGAGCCCCTCGTCGATGATTCGTTTAGTGATCTCCAGACCGTCGAGTCCTGGCATCGAAAGATCCATCAGCACGACGTCGGGCTTAAGCTCGCGCACCATCCGTAAAGCCTCGTGGCCTTCAGCCGCCTCGCCAACAACCTTGATTTGGCCGAAATCCTGGAGCAGCCGGCGAACACCCTCGCGTACGATCGCATGGTCGTCAACCAGCAGAACGCTGATGATCGTGGTCTTCATTCGTATTCTTCCAGGACGGCTATTTGATCAATCGCGCCACGGAAGTTGCCGCGTGGCCGTCTCGCCGGCCACGCGATTGACCGGAATATTCAGCAAGATTCGGGTTCCAACTCCGGGCGCGGATCGCAGCGCCATGGTCGCGCCAATCAGCCGCGCGCGCTCGCGCATTCCAATAAGCCCGATCGCCTTTGGGTCCGAGACTTTCCCGGGTTCAAAACCCCTGCCATCGTCCGCTATCGACAGAATCATTTGGTTGTCGTCCTGGCGTAAGTCGATTGCGACGGTCGTGGCTTTCGCGTGATGCACAACGTTAGCGAGCGCCTCCTGCACCATTCGATAGACGTTCCGCGTCACTTCGGCGTCGAGCTTCTCATGCTCCAGCGGCCCGGAGAAATTCACGCTAAGCCCGCTGTATCGTTCAAAATCAATGGCGTACGCGCGCAAGCTTGCCGCCAGCCCGCGGCCGTGCAATTCGTCCGCGCGCAGCGAGGCGCAAAGCTCGCGAATTCCGCGGATGGCCTCCTGGACCAGTCCTTTCGATTCTCGCAGCCGTTCGCCAACCCCCGCTACATCCAGCGCGCAGTGACGGAGCGACCAGTCGAGATTCAAACCGATAGCGGTCAGGAGTTGTCCGAGTTGATCGTGAAGTTCGCGGCTTATGCGCCCGCGTTCCTCCTCCTGTAAAGTCAGCAGGCGGCTTGAGAGACGGCGTAATTGCTCCTGCGACTCCAGCAGCTCCGCTTGCGCGTCCTTGACCTGGCGCAGTTGGCGCGAAGCCTTGAGTGCGGCTTCCACCCACAGGAGCAAGCGGTCCGGGCCGTCCGTTTTGTCATGATATCCCTGAATATCCAGCAGCCGCATCATCTCGCGCGGGGGCTTTTCGCCGGAATAGCCGGTCTGCAGAACAATCTGAACGTCGCGGTTGAAGCGCCGAATGGCTTCGATCATCTGCTCGCCGTCCATGCCGGGCATAAAGTAATCGGCCAGCAGCAGATCAACGGCATCGGTGCGCAGCACCGCCAGTGCTTCAGTCGCGCTCGCAGCCGTAAGCACCCGATGGCCTTCCCTTTCCAGCAACATCCGCGTGGATATCAGGGTCTCCTCCTGATCGTCCACGACCATGACAGTTTGACCCGAGGAACCGGCAATCGGGCGTCGAATAGCCATATTCCTTCTAACTGCCGCCACAACCGGGACTACCTAGCCACTTTAAGTTGATCACTCAACAAAGAGGATGCACCCCTATTCTTTTTCCAGCAACTTTAATACGTCACCTCTGAACCATCACTTAGCACCAAGCCGGGCGGTGAAAAAGGGACTTGCGCAAAAGATGCCTCAGACGCTCGGGGCTGTTCTAGAACTCCGGTTTGACGCGCGAGGAGCTGCTGACACCGACCTCTTATTTCTTCAAACAGGTCAGTCGATTGTAGCGGTTGCGCCACAATGTCGCGGCGTTGAATCTCCAGGATTTGCGCCGCGAGCTTCGCTGCTGCGATCAATGCCGCGCGCGAGTCCGCATACCTAAATGGCTAAGCGGAACCGGGCGTGAGCCCGTTTACTGTTGCAGGGTATCTGGTCAGCGCTTGTATGTTTTATTTGGATGAACTTTGGATGCCTCAGCAAATCACCAACGACGTTCCGAAATGCGAGGACACCTTGCAGGATTCCGCAAGCGCGCAATGGTCGGCGATAGCTCTTTTAATGAGCTTCGAATTTCGACTTTGGAGAAGGGCGCCGGCCTTGTGCAACTCGGCGAACTCACCGACCAACTCTTCAGTCTGCATGGTGTAGAGAGCGACCAGCAGCAGAGCCACTAATTGCGATGCCGAACAGGACATGTTTACAACCCACGCGGACAGCGGAAGTATGCCAGATGCCGCAGTTATGGACGCGCCTGCGATGGCAGCGGGAGAAAGCGAACGTGATCGCTTCTGCAGGCGTGAATGTCGCCGCGGCAGACGTAAAAGGGTCACGGGTCGTCTCTCGGCTATCTAAATACATAACCGACTCTACTTATTATAGGAATGCGGGGAAGTTGGGGTGCAGGCCACTCTGAAACTGATCTTGCCTTTGAAAACGATCACTGATGCGCTCGCTTCCGCGGAGTAGCGGACTATTCGGTAGTAAAACCCATTCCATATCGGTCGCGATGCATAACGATCACACGACTGCGGACGTTAGCTTGCCCACGCGGCGCGGAACGTCGGTCGAAGCGTGGAGTGACGCTTGGTAGGAACCATGGCCCACGCAACAAAGAGTCTCCGGAAACGGCTGAGATTGGAACTGCCTGACGAACGACTACATGCCGCCGAGGGGGCCGGTGTTAACGAGCGAGACCGAGTACGTAAACGAATGTCGAATCGTTTTCCTTATTAAGGTCGCGCACCTTCAATAGGGCGGATTTTTCTAAAAATTGCTCCGGCGACCTAAACCAATTAGCGCCGCAGTCGGGGAGGGGCCAGTTGATCTTATACTGCTGGTCTTCTTTTCTGAGTCCCCACTGTCCTTGATCGAAGATGAGAGGTTGAATTTCCTCTCCTGAGAAGAGGGTGGAGCTGACAAAAGCACGAGATACCAAGCGCCTCGCCGGTCGAGCGCCTCCTTCTGCGCATTTCCGATGCCCCAGAAAGACCCTGGGTCATTTTTGCATCGGCGGCAACAAGCCCACGATCGCAAAGGTCTAGTAACGGTTACGGTCAAGACGCCGCCAGATTCAATAGTCGTAGATCAGTTCAATCCATATCCGTGCTTCTTTAATTGCAAGAACGAGAGGCGGAAGATTGAGTCGTGATGCGCTGTCCTGCGTTGCGGCTGCCCCGGAGCAGCAAACTTATTATCTCGATGATGGCCGCCCTCTGCGGTATTGGATTACTGGTTCTCAGTACACCGCCAATGCCAGCGGCGACCCTGAATCAGCCGGCGGGCCAAGGTACGCTATGGGTTTTTGCTGTTGGCGTCAGCCATTACCGCAATAGCATGATTGACCTGCAGTTTGCAGATAACGACGCGCAAACTTTGGCCGCTACCCTGGATGAGAGAGGAAAGGGGCTCTTCAAGGAAATTAAAATAAAGGTGCTGGTTAACGATCAGGTAACCCGGCAGAGCATCCTCGAAGGGATGAAGTCGTTCTTTGCAGCAGCAAAAGCGGATGACACTGGCGTGATTGCGTTGATGGGGCACGGCGTGATTTTCGACGGCGTCTCATACTTTTTGCCGTATCCCGCCGACGCCACGAACCTTAATTCTGAGGGTTTGCCGGTATCAGATTTCGAAGCGGCTGTTCGGAGCGTCAGTCTCAAGGTTCAGAAAGTAGTCCTTATGCTCGACACTTGCCATGCCGACGCATTCTCTCCACGTGCTCGGGGCCTGAACCGGTTGACACCATCGAATAAAGCGGCGCGCGGAATCAGTCTCGTCACTGAAGTCAGCGACAAGGTGCCGGACACTTTTGTCCTCGGCTCGAGTCAGGGCGACGAAAGTTCATGGGAGGATGCTTCCTACCGATTGCCAGACGAGAAAGAGGGTCATGGCGCCTTCACCTATGCTCTGTTACGTGGCCTTGACGGCGAAGCACCAGCCTATAACGGGATCTTCTATGTGGAAGAACTCTCGGCTTACGTCTCGCACAAGACCGTTGAAGTAACACACGGCCGGCAGACCCCGACCCTCAACAGTACTCACGGTGCCAATTTCGCAATCGCGCGCGCGGTCAGTCCGCCGCCACCGGCCGATCGGCAACAAGCCACGGCCCTGGTTGAAGCAGGCGAGCAGGCGCGACAAAGCGGCCAAATGGCTCAGGCTAAGACTGCGCTTACCAGAGCCGCTCAGCTCGATCCGAAGAATCAGGTCGCTAGCGTGCTGAACGATGAAGTTTCGGCCGATATGACTTACCAAAGTTCCCCGGATGAACAGCGCGATAACGTTCTGGCGGCCGCCAAGCTGCTGAAAAGCTCAGGCTACAAGGGCCCGGCGGACCCATGGGCGCCGCGTCCGATGGTGGTCGCTTTTCTCGACTTTGTCACGGTCGGGGGCCAGCCAGAGCATGCCGGACTCCACGATGCACTGGTGGCGCGGATCTCCCAATCACTACAAGGTACCAAACGGATTCGCGTCGTCGACCGGCATTTGATCGCGGCCGTTTTGCAGGAACAGAAGCTAAGTATGACGGATCTCTCCAATCCAGCGACCCGGCTCAGGCTCGGGCAGATTCTTGTTTCACGTCTGATTGGTACCGGCGATGTCGCCTCTATCGGTAAAGATAACTACTTGGTCGACCTGCAGATGATTGACACTGAAACAACTGAACTGAAGGTTAATCTCTCCGAGCGGCTCGACGGCTCCGACAAGATTCTGGCGATGGCTGACAAGAGTGCGAGCGACATTCTCGACCAATTGGAGCGCGACTATCCATTGAAGGGGGAGGTTGTCGCGGTCGACGGTGATCAGGCGGTCGTCAACCTCGGCAGCAAAGCCGGAGGAACAACTGGCATGCGGATGAATGCGGTCGTTGAGAAGCCGATCACTGCGGATGGTCAGGTTATCGCTATCAAACTGGTTAAAATCGGCTCGATAGAGATTACCGAAGTGCAGGAGAATGGGTCATTTGCCAAGGTGCTGGATCATGCGGGTAGCTTGACCAAGGGAACCAAAGTGATCGAAGCGGCTAGCCCGGCTGCGGCTGCTTCATCGGGCAAGCCGGTTCCAGCGGGAGCAGCATCGTCAACCCGCGCTAACTGCAGGACGGCTGCTTCATAGCCATGGGAGTTTGCAATGAGAGGAGCAATCAAACTCACAGTGCTCGCTTTCGCAGCGGGCATAATGGTGTCAGCGCCGCGCGTATTCGCGGCGCGCGTGCACTATCTGTCCGGGGATAAGCTGAATTCCGGCAATCTAGTCCACGTCCTCAGTCCTAGGGGGCCGCGTCCGCGGGGAGTCGGGCTCAAGCCACCGGAATGCAGTCATCTGCGGGCGAAGGCCTCGCGCGGGATAGAGCTGACGCCCAAGTCCGATATCGCGTCGATTATGGTGGAATTCGACCTTAATTCGGCGGAGCTTACCCCGGCCTCGGAAAAGACCCTGAACACGCTGGGGCAGGCGCTGAACTCCGAAACGCTGAAGCCCTGTTGCTTCGAAATTGATGGTTATACCGATGCTACCGGCGGTCGTGGGTACAATCAGAAGCTTTCGGAGGAGCGGGCGCAAAGCGTGATTGATTATCTAAGCAGTCACGACGGCATCGAGCACCAGCGTATGATGCCGAAGGGCTTTGGCAAGACTCATCCGATCGCTAGCAACGCAACCGAAGAGGGGCGCCAAAAGAATCGGCGCGTCCAAGTGGTTAATCTCGGTTATGGTGACATGGGCACCAACGATTAGTGGGCAGTAACAGCAGCAATCGCGCCGCTCAAAAGTCGCCCGCCACGGCCGGTGGGTCATCCTAAGCGACGCGCAGGATCAACGCGAAGCGATTCGCTTCTCCTGCCGAATCAGGCAAACCGCTCCGGCCAGAGCTTGCTTGGCACTGCGTTCGATATTGATCGAGTAGTTCAGCTATTCGGCGCCACCCTCACAGATCCGAGCAGGCGGCTGTCCCGCGCTCGGCTCTCCTGACGTTTGCCCAAGTTATCAAGCAACCACCGGCCGGAGATGGGGTGAAGTGGCGAGTAGGCAGGGAAAAGCGTTCAAGCAACCGGACGCAACAGGCCCACCTGAGCCGTGCCTTCGGCGGTTGAGAGCCCGATACCAAAGACGACGCGCCTCTGGCTGGAAGGCGTTAATCCGGGGGCGACATTGCTCGGCAGGCCAAAATACGCAAAGTGTTCGCGCAAGACGCTGCGCAGCCATTGATACTGCGGGACCATCGGCGTGTGGATCCGTCGCCGCGCCTCCGCTCGCGGTTCTCTATAATGAGTCTCTCGTGAGCCGCTTGTGGTCGGTGCAGTGCTTGACTTGCCGCTACAAGACCGAGTTTGTCCAAATAAATTTGCTGTTCTCGGGGCCAGGGTCGGAAAGTGGATAAGTCGGTCGCAAGTAGTTGGTCTGTAGGTACATAAACCGCGATGCAGCGGTTCGAATCCGCTCGCCGCCGCCACTTTATTGTCCTGGCCGTTGAAAAAACGTTGGGCTGGCTGCATTACAAAAATCGACAGCCTCTGCATCCAGGAGATCGACGGCGAGTAATTAAAAATGAGGCAGCGAGTGATCGGATTCACCTGGACCCTCACGGCTTCAAGCTAAAGATTGGAGGCTTGGGTTGCATTAGGCGGACTGGGCGCGACCGCTTCAAGGGCGTTGCCGACTGCATGGGGAGACGCCGTCGGAACCCCGTCGTGAGGTCCTTTCCTCAGCTCATTAAAACCCTTTGGAGGCTTGAAGGTGTCGGCCGGCAGCGCCTTCAATTGGATCTGTTTGACCTGGGTCTCGGCCAATAGCGAAGCCGTGCGATAAGCCCGATGGAGGGACGGATCTGGCATCCGAAAGCTCACGACCGATTGCTTTTCCAGCATCAAAGCGGCGGCCGCAGGCGAAGATGAGCGCTCGGACGAATCGTGACCGCGGAGCCGTTCGATCATTTTTCGCTCGAATTCTGACACTTCCTTCGCGCCGGGGGCGCTGGCCGATACGCACGCGCTGATGGTGATGCGCTCAAGCTTGTCGCCTTTGCTAGCGCGATATTCATTGCACGGATGATTTGCGATGATTCGGACTTTTCCCGTTCGGTCGAGCTTGATACTTTCGTCCGGTCTATTGGCTCGGAGCGAGGGGCTCAGCGCCTGCAGCGGCACTTCAGCATAGGCGCGATGCTGCTTATCGATGATGTAAATGATGCTCCTATCCAGGTCGGTGATTGAGGCCATGTCCTGCCTTTCCACTTTTTGTTTATTCCCCTGGACGTAGATCGTCTTAACTTGTGAATTGGTCTGACCGTCAGGACCTCGGGCGGTCGACGTTTCGGCCATCACCACTCCCGCACCTACAGTCCCTGCCCACGCCAGCGAGAATGAAATTGAAGAAATTATCGCGGCAAACCATGGGTATTTCATTACATGCAACCTCCGCGTTTTGAAATGCTAGTCGCCGTCCGCCAGGAGTTTATAGAACGTATATTGTACTAGTAACTAAGAGACGCTGTGGTGCGAAGCAGGTTCCATTGCGATATGTAAAATATCCAATAAGCCCTACAGTCAAGTAAGAAGTAGTAGCCACCAGGTGTACAATCCAGTTGCTTCATTGAGAGAAATTTAGGCGACTACTATCTCTGGAAAGTCTTATCCACCGATTACGATATTAACAAAAGCTAAAGACCGCCATTGCGTCACATGGCGGCCTGCTACGCTTGCAGGCTATCAGACGATGTTGCCTGGGCTTGTTGGGTTAGTGCGCATTTCTGAGGTGGCAGCTAGCGCGATTATCGGGCCGGTTCTAACGGTGATGACGTTTGATCGGCGATTTTTATTCAGTTGGTGTCGCGCAACGAACCGTATAACCGGTCCAAATCGCGTCTAAACCAGGCAAACATACGTCACGAATTTTGATGCAGTGAGCGTTTTCTCTACATAGTTCTGCTACAGCCGCCGCTTTCCACCTGGCCGGAGCTGCTCCCTGCTAAGGCAACGAGAGCCCCGCCTCAGCGGTGTCTAAACGAGGCGCAAATGCTGTGCCGGCAGAATCGGTAGGCGAATGCGCAAATATCGGGTCTGCAAGCCCATTAGCAGACATTCTTGTATCGAGGAATAGCGGGTATCCTGTGGCTATTGTTGAACAGTTAGTAGATCCTTCGAACGCTCGCGGTCGAGCCGCTGGGATCTAGCGATGCTCAAGTGTTGAAGTCCCCGGGCTTCCATGCCTACCCGGTCAGTCAGGGATTCAAGCTCGTCGCTTCCCGTATCGTTTCGCATTCCTTCTCCGAGCGCTTTACAAACTTGCCCCAACTGAGGCAGTTTAGCCGTGTGCGTAGCGTTTAAGCTGATGCGTTAAAATTGTTTGACGCGGCTCGCCAGCGGTTTCGCAGCTGCAAAGCAGAGCCGCGTCGAACGAGCAGCAGCAGACGCCAGGTTCGCTGGAAAAGGAGCGTGCGTGACACCGACTGAAAGCTTCGTTGAAATTGCCGGCGGCAAGGTTCAAATGCTGCGGGCGGGGAGCGGACGCTCGCTCCTTGTGCTGCATCACGACGTCGGCAATCCGGGCTGGTTGCCATTTTACGATACCCTAGCGGGCAGTTTCATGGTTCACGTGCCGTCGCATCCCGGCTTCGGCAAATCGGAGCGTCCCGAATGGATGCGCACAGTGCGTGACATGGCGATGCTCTATCAATGGTTGCTGCAGGAACTAAGCATTGGGCCGGTCACGATGGTTGGACTCGGGTTTGGTGGCTGGATTGCTGCGGAAATGGCTATGATGTGCCATCACGGCCTCTCCCAGATGGTTCTTGTCAACCCGCTAGGTTTTCAGCCGCGACAAGGTGAGATTCTCGATCAGTTCCTCGTCAATACGATTGACTACGTCCGTTCGGGGTTCGAGAACCAGGACAAATACGTCGAACTGTACACGGCCGAGCCCACACTCGATCAACTCGAGCAGTGGGAAATCAACCGCGAGATGACCAGCCGCATCGCTTATAAGCCCTACATGTACGACCAGACGCTGCCGCAATTGATTCGCGGGGTCAATGCGCCAACGCTGATCGTATGGGGGACGCAGAATCGAATCGCGCCACTTATCTGTGGCGAGCAATATCGCGAAGCGATAACGGGGGCACGGCTCGAAACGGTTTCAGGCGCCGGCCATTTTCTGGAGGTGGAAAAACCGGTCGAACTTGTCAAACTGGTGAGAGAGTTCGCGACTCCATAAGTTGGCGGGCTCATACGCCGTCGCAGCTCCTGAGCTGCGTTCAGCAGCGCAGAGAGCTATAACCATTGGAGCAGCGGTGCGTGCTAGCTTGATGAGACCGACAATTACTTCGCCTATGATCGGGACAGCCCTCTGAGGCTGTCGTCCTGGCGGGAAATGCGGTCCCGGCAGTCCGACCCGTCATTGGAGGATTATCACAATGCATCTTATGTACTTCACTGAGCAACCGATGTCGGCCTATCCGGAAGAGGAGGGACGCAAATTCGGTTACACGGCTCTGCTCTTTCCCAATAAGCATTTCGACCCGGCTGAAGGGGCGCGCCTATACGAGCAGCGCATTATCGATTACCAGCTTGTCGAAGAGGTCGGCTTCGATGGCATCATGCTCAACGAGCATCACAACGCGCCCTTTTGCATGCAAGCCAAATGCAACGTAATGGCGTCGATTCTCGCCGCGGTGACAAAGCGGGTTAAAATCGTCCTGCTCGGGAATCCCCTCCCCATCGCCGACAACCCAGTGCGGCTGGCCGAAGAACTCGCGATGATCGACATGGTCTCGAAGGGCCGCCTGGTTTCAGGTTTCGTTCGCGGCGGCGGGGTCGAGTCGCTGGCCACCAATACCAATCCCGCGTACAACCGTGAGCGGTTCGAAGAGGCCCACGACCTTATTATTAAGACCTGGACAGTCCCCGGACCGTGGCGATGGGAGGGCCGTCATTACCAGTTCCGAGTGGTCAATCCATGGGTGCTGACGCTGCAGAAACCACACCCGCGCATTTGGATCCCGGGCGTTTCGAGCCGTGAAACCATCGTCTGGGCGGCGCAGCATCGGTATCCCTATCTCGCACTTAACACTTCGATCGAAGATAGCAAGAAAATTTGGCACTACTACGACGAGGCTGCCGAAAAGGCCGGATACCAGGGCGGGCCCGAACAGCGAGGTTATCTTATCCGTTGCCATGTGCAGGATACCGAGGAAAAGGCGCTCAAGAATGCGCGCGAGTTCATGTGGATGCAAGGTGAGTTCACTGGCCTGATGCATCCCGTGTGGGCGGCACCGTCCGGCTATTTGGGGCCGTGGGCACGGCGGGCGCTGGCTGAGGTTCACGTCGGCCGCCGACCCAATCCGGCCGCCGGATTGCCGTTCGATAAACAGATTCAGCGGATGCTGATAATTGCCGGCACTCCAGACCAGGTGGTGAAAAAACTGCGTATCATCCTGGAGGAGACGCGGCCGTCAATCCTGGCCTTGTGGGGTAACGACGGCAACGTCTCGCACGAAGATGGCAAGAACTGCATCCGCCTGCTTGGAGGCGAAGTGTTGCCGCAGTTGCGCGCGATCGGCCAAGAACTCGGCTTGGCCAGCCCGTTCGAGCTCAACACGCCTGTCAGCCTGGCCGACACGCCGGCGGCGCAACAAACCGCCGCCGCCAGCTAAAGGAAATAGGGAGACACAAGGGAGATAAGCATAAAGGGACGAACCAGGCGGAACTGCCTCTCTTGCTTCGCTCTTATCTCCTCTCCCCAGGCCCGCGAGGGCCAGGATGTCAAAGGTAGCGTCAAAGATAGCCTCGGTTGGGACACGGCGTCCCGGGTTCTACGAGCGCGACTATTACGCTTGGATCCGAAAACAGGTCCGCGCTATACGCGAGCGGGGTCTTGAGGAGGTGGACTGGACCAACGTTGCCGAGGAGATGGAGGACTTGGGCAAGAGCGAGAAGCGCTCGGTAGAATCCCACATTGCGCGCATTATCGAGCATCTTCTGAAACTTAGTTATACGCCTGCACATCCGGGACGCTTAAATCGCCGAGGATGGGAAATCACCGTAAGAGAAGCTCGTCGTCAGTTGCGCAGACTCTTCGATGAGAGCCCTTCTCTTCGCAGAAAGACGCGAGAGGTTTTCCCGCACGCTTACCAGGGCGGACGAAACGCCGTACTGATAGGGACTACCCTTTCTGAAGCCGTACTACCGGAGTCTCCACCTTGGAGTTTGGAACAGGTTCTCGACGAAGGTTTCATTCCCAACGGCCGCGGAAGCTCGGGGCAAACAAATAACTGAAGTGTGTCCCGGTCGGACTACAGTTCAAGCACTGGTCGCGGGTTATCAGTTCACTTTTTTAGAAAATCGCGTACTAGGTTCGCGACTGCGGCGGGTTGCTCCAGCGGCGCCATATGCGCTGCGTTGGCGACTAATTCGACCCGCGCTCCCCTTATTAGCTTCCGAAACTCTTCTGCATAAGTGGGGCGTACCAGGCCGTCCTGCTGGCCCCATATGATGAGGGTCGGGGCGGCGATTCGATGAGTTCGCTTTCGCAGTCCCTTGTCAGGAATCGGCCAGATGAATTTTCCGGTACAGGCGAGTGCCCAGCTAACCCGGATGATGGAATCCGCCTCCTCTGGATTCATAAACACCAGCTTGCGTGCCGGATGGTTGCGGTCATGAAAGAATAGCGGATCCAGTTCGGCTTGCGGCGTGACCATGTAGTTCTTGATAGGCACGTCGTCACGCCATAACCCCAGCGGATTGATGAGCACAAGCTTGCCGACGCGCCTGGGATTGGTGGCGGCCAGCTCCGCGGCAACCATTCCGCCGAATGAATGGCCCACCAGCGCAGGAGCGTCAAGACCTAGCTGGTCGAACATTTCGTAATAATAAAGAATGAGATCCCAGAGATTGTCGAGGTGCGCGATTGCATTGGGGTCGCCCTCGCTGGTGCCGGGATGCTCCGGCGCATAAACCGTAAAGTCCTTAGTGAGCTGATCGAGGCTTTGGTCCCAAATCAATCCGTATCCGCTGTGCAGATAAACCAGCGCGGGGCCATGACCGGCGACTTTGATCCGAGCATTGATCTTGCCTTCCCAAAGACTTAGGGTGCGTTCGGCAGCAGCAGCCATTCGTTCGTTCCCTCTTTCGCGCCGCACCGGCCAAGCGGCAATTCCGAGCAGCGCCGATCACAGGCGATAGCCTGAGCGTCTCAAGATAGTTAGCTATGTGAGCGAGCTTCGCCGCCGTTACCGGAGACATCCGGACGCTGGCCGCCATTCTTGATGCGCGCCGGCCACCACTTGTTATCCCATCCTTCCTCGTCCCACACATTACGAAAATGGGGCTGCACCTCACGCGCAAACAAGTCGATGTTCTTGAGCGTCAACTCGTGCGGCATCGAGCCGATATGCAGCAACACCATCAGATTGCCGACTCTGAGCTTCTTGACCGCCTGCATCAACTGGTCACGTACGGAAGAGGGAGAGCCTGCAATCACGAACTGGTTTTCAATGAAATCCTTGTATTTCCAACTTGATACCGCATTCAGCAGCTGCATCTGCATGGGTAACAGATTGCGCACGCTGTTGACGAGACTACGATGGTCCTGGTCGCCCGGTATGAACATGTACTCGTTGAGGATATGCAGGCATTTGTCGTAGAAGTAGCGAATGTGTGGGTAGTACTCCTTCTCCGCCTGCGCGTCGGTTTCGGATACTGCTACTAATTGGAGAAAGCCGGCACGGTACGGATTGGGGTCGATGCCGCTTTTGTCGACGAATTCCCAAAAGCCATCCATCACCCGTTTGCCAAGATTATTGCCGTAATAACTCAGGAAGCAGTAGCAATGGTCATGCTTGGCGGAAAAGTCCCAGGTGCTGAGGCTCCCCGATCCAGGAATCCAAACCGGGGGATGAGGAGTTTGAATTGGCCGCGGCCATAAATTCACCATCGGCAACTGAAAGTACTTGCCGTTCCAGGCGAAGATCTCGCGCGACTGCCAGGCTTTGAGAATCAAATCATGCGCCTCGTAATAGCGGTCGCGATGCTCGATCGGAGTTATGCCATAGCAAAGATCGGCGTCCATCGCCGTCCCCAGCGGCATTCCCGCCACTAAACGCCCGCCGCTGATACAATCGAGCATCGCGTATTCTTCAGCCACCCGAATCGGTGGAATTGTCGTCGGCAGCGTGGCCCCCATTTGCACCAAGGCAACATCGAGACCGTTGGTCGCTCGCGCCAACGCCGAACCCATCAGGTTGGGACTGGGCATGAAACCGTACGCATTCTGATGATGCTCGTTGACGCAGATTCCATCCATGCCAGCCTTGGCCGCGTGTATTAATTCATCGAGAGTCCAGTTGTAGTACTGGCCAACGCGATTTGGCTCCGCCAACTCCCAAAACGGCGGATCGACCCAAACTGAATGGTATTTGGACTCGAAATCCGCCGGCAGTTCACGATGGGGCATCAAATGGAACATCGAAATCTTCATAGTGCGTCTCCGAGAGAATCGGCTAACCGAGCAAATATCATGGTCGCCCGCGCCGCGACAATCCTAGAAAATTTTATTACATGATGGTCTGGGCCGGTGAGAAATAACATTTTTTAATCGCCGCTATCGATTTGCCAACGGTCTTTGAGAAAATAATGCGCCCGCTGAATGATTGGTTGTGCACGCTCGCCGTCTTTGGCCGCGGCTACGTGCTCGTCACCGTCTCTTCCTAATTCGTCGATCACACTGCGCCCGCACTGCGCTAACGCATGTAGATCGTAACCGCCCTCCAGCGCGGCGACTATTTTGCCTTCGCAACATTCGTCGGCCAGACGCTGCAACCGCCGCGTCATCGCCAGAAAACCGCCCTCGGTTATCCTCATGCCACCCAGCGGGTCGCGATAATGCGCATCGAAGCCAGCCGAAATCAGCACCACCTCGGGGTTGAATTGCCGCGCGATCGGCAATAGCAGTTGGTCAAAAATTCGCAAGTATTCGTTGTCGCCGAAGGTCGCCGGCATCGGCGCATTCACCGTGAATCCTGCCCCAGCGCCGTTGCCGATCTGATCAAATGATCCCGTGCCTGGATAAAACGGATATTGATGAGTTGACATGTAGAGCACTTGGGGCGATTCGTAAAAAATGGCTTGCGTGCCATTGCCATGATGTACGTCCCAGTCGAGGATCAGCACGCGCTGCATTCCACGCACCTTGACGAGCCAGCTTGCCGCTATCGCAATATTGTTGAAGAAGCAGAAGCCCATTGCACTGTGTGGCAGTGCGTGATGGCCGGGCGGGCGCACAATCGCGAAGGCATTATTTGCGGAGCCATCGAGCACGGCCGCGACTGCGGTCAGAACTCCGCCGGCCGCGAGTCTGGCTGTCGCCCAAGTCTCCGCTGAGGCATGGGTGTCCGGATCGAAATCAGTGCGCTCGCCTTTGGCTGTCCGTTCGACAATCGAGACGTATTCCTCGCTATGGCATAGGGTAAGCTCCTCCATCGACGCTTCTCGTGGCGCAGAATGCCTCAGCGCGGAACGCTTCAGGCCCTCAGCCATCTGGATCATTGCCGCTATCCGTGCCGGACGTTCGGGATGAACCCGGCCGGCGAAATGGTTCATGTAGCGGCGGTCGGTGACCAGCAAGGTTTTGCGCATCGTTTGACACCCCAAGACGGGTTCATGATCATGGTATACGATTCGGTTGTAGGTGAGAGTTCTTGAGCATTGTCGAGATATTGCTGTTATTAGTCGTCGCGCTTATTGTGATCCCGCCGGACCGGCTGCCTGAAGTGATGCGAGCCGCCGGCAAGATCCTGCGAGAACTACGGCTCGCCAGCAACACCATCGTGCGCGAACTGAGCGGCGCGGTCGAAGACCCGCTGCACATGTCGGAGCGTCCGCACGACAATCCGATCACTACGCCCTGGTCGGCGGGCGCCGGCGACGCCGCACCAGACAATGAACCATCTTCGGCCGAATCTCCACCGCAAGCATAATTTCACGGGCCGTGCCGCTTTACGAACCAAAAGGTGCAGGAAGCTCGTCCGAGGCCGGCGCAGAGCTGCGCATGCCTTTGATCGAACATCTGACCGAATTGCGAACGCGCCTGATTCGTTCAGTAGTTGCAATCGCGGTCGGTTTTTTAATCGCTTACGCGATCGATGATCTGCTGTTCAACGCTCTCACATACCCGCTGCGAGCGGCCTCGAACGGTAAAGTGTTGCTGATCGGCACTGGAGTCGCCGAGGCGTTCTTCACCAAGCTCAAAGTTGCGATTATCGCTGGTCTGTTTATCGCGAGCCCGGCGGTTTTCCTGGAAATCTGGAAGTTCATCGTACCGGGTCTGTTCGAATCCGAACGGCGATTGGCCAAGCCCTTCGTGATCTCGGCGACTATCTTTTTTATCGCCGGCGGCTATTTCTGCTGGGCGGTCGTGTTCAAGATCGGCTACTCTTTCTTCCTGCGGGAATACGCCAGTATTGGTGTGACGCCAACTATCCGTATCAGTGAGTATCTGGCTTTTTCAGCTAAACTGCTACTTGCCTTTGGCATCACCTTTGAGTTACCGATCTTCGCTTTTTTTCTCACGCGAATCGCAGTCATCGACCACCGCATGATGGTGCATTACTTCCGTTATGCGGTGCTGGCGATCTTTGTGGTTGCTGTAGCACTGACTCCGCCGGACATGATATCGCCGTTCCTGCTGGCGATTCCGCTGCTCGCGCTTTATGGCCTGAGCATCGGAGTCTCCTATGTGTTTCGCCATGACGAAACCAATGTCACCGAAGCGGCGACGCAGAGCTAAGGAGAACCGAATTCTTCAGCAGGCGTCTTTCGTGCATAGTGGATTCGCCTACGGGCAGCAGGTCACTTGTACACCGGGCATACGCGTCCCAACCGGTCGTACCAGCGCATGCCTTCGGGTCACGCGCCACGCTTTGCACAAAAAAGTACGCGGCGCGACCCGATGAGCCGCGCCGCATTAATCGAAAGATCAGCCTCGTTCTATCGCTTACGGATTCGCGGCGGCTTGCCCGTTCATCCGCTGTAACGATTCGAGCGAGCCCACCGATCGCGGCTTCTCGCCAGGTTTCAGCGGCCGCGAACCGGGCTTAACCTCGAAGGGCGAAGTCAGGCCCAGTTCCTTGCCGAATTCCCGCACCGCTGGCATTACTTCGGTTGCAATCAGTCGAATATTATTCAAGCGATCCTCCTTCGAAATCGGTCCATCGTTCTGCCAGAAGGCGAAAATACCCGGCCTCAGCACTTCGAGCACGGTGCGTAATTTTGGAATGACCGTGTCGGGCGTGCCGCAAATCACCTGCATGGACCGCTCGACGGCCGGGAACGCCTCGAAAATCTGCCGGCGCGTCGCTTCAACATCGACGGGACCAGTATCTTGCCACACCGCTGAACGGGTTTTGACCTGCGCATCGGCGATTTTCGACGTGGTAGTTCCGTCAGCAAGTCCGGCCCAGGGGCTCTTCTTATCGGCATGGGGATCGGTGAACTGCCGGGCCATTCGCTGGGTGGCCTCTTTTGAATTATAACCCGGCGGGAACATCCATTGCGGCTGGCCAAAGAGGCTGTAGCCAATACCAGCGCCGCCGAACATATCCCATTTGGCGATCTCACGCGCCTTTTCGTCGGTCTCGGCAACGTAAACCTTCTGCAGATAGCCGAAATTCTCAGGTCCGACTTGGTAACCCTCGGCCGCAGCCGCATCGCGATAGATATCCCACAGCTCGATCGTGGGTTCGAGGAAGGTCGCCAGCGCGATATACGGGTAGCGATGTTGCGCACACCACACCACCGTCTCGGGACTGAGCAACCCGGGAATCCAGATCGGCGGATGGGGCTTCTGAATTGGCAGGCACCACGGATCGACGAAGCGGTAGTGGAAATGCTTGCCCTCATAGCGGAACGGACCGGGTTTAGTCCACGCCTGAATCACCACCTCGTGCGCTTCATTGAAATATTCGCGGTTGAAGGCGGGATTGGCATTCGACGCGAATTGCTCGCTGCCGCCGCCACGGACCCATCCGGCGACCAACCGGCCGCCTGAGATCATGTCGATCATGCCTAATTCTTCGGCCAAGCGCAGTGGATTACCGACCACCGGCAACGGATTGCCGAGCAGCACGATTTTGACCCTATTAGTGATACGGGCGAGGATGGACGCCTCGACGTCCATCACCGAACCCATACAAAACGCGGTATCATGATGCTCGTTGAGCATTACACCATCGTAGCCCAGTTGCTCAGCAAGCACCTTTTCGTCGAGATACTCGTTAAGTAGCTGACCACCCTTAACCGAGTCGAAATGCTTATTCTCGATACCAAAGAAACCTGTTTTGATGACTTCGTCATTGGGAACGTACCGGTACGGCCGTTCCGTGAAGTACATTAGGTGCATCGCACCGCCTCCTTATCTATCTCGGCCGGCCGCGCCTGACCGTGGGTTCAGAGCCGCCCTCTGGTAGCAGTCATTCCAAAAAAACTTCAACTTCGCGCAGGAAATCAGCCGTCTTTTCAACTTCGGGCCGATGCCCGCAATTGTCGAAAGTAGCCAGCCGCGCTGACTTCAGTATCCGTTTGAATTCGTCAGCTGCTGCAAGCGGGACGACTCGATCCTGCCGTCCCCAAATCAACAAAGTCGGCAAATCCGCTGCGACTCCCAGCAAATGGGGCAGGCTGGGATTGTGCATGAACGGCGTCCAAGCGAGCCGCGCGGTCTGTGCGCGCGCTTCCTCCCAGTGTTCGAACTGGGCGGGACCCTGGCCGCCGTAAAGGTCGTCAAATTCTGGCGTGGCGTCCGGGTCGTGGACGGTCGCATAGAGATGTTTCGGCGCCATAAGCTGGAAGAAATCCAGAATCACACCTTCGCGTGGTCGGATGCCCATTGGCGCGACCAGCACCAGTTTGCGAAATTGCCCCGGATTGCAAGCCGCCATCTCCGCGGCGATCCATCCACCCAGGGAAAAACCAATCGCATCGACAGGAGCGAGCTTCTGGTCGACCAGATAACGCGCATAGAGGCCCGCCATGTCTCGAATGTTACTAATCCATTCCGAGCGCACCGTGCGGCTGAACCCCGGATGCTGCGGGATCAGCAGCAAATGCTTTTGCGCCAGCGCCGAATTCCATTTGAGCCAGCCCGGCCAGCCCAGCTCTTCGTGAAGGATTAGAAGGGGTTTTCCACTGCCTCCCTGGGCTACGATCAGGTCCACGTCCTCAACTCGAACCGTTTCCTCATGCCATTCTGCGGTACTGTTACCAGATGCCATCGTGCACTCTTGCAACGGCTCCCTCCGATTTCCCCATCTCCCGCTCGCTTTCACAGGCGAGATTCGCATCCGCGCCGGGTTGAGGGTCGCTTCCCCCATGTTTGAGTAGCACGATCACAGGTCAAACTAAAAGCGCAGGAGGTCTTTTCTCTTCTATTGGCGCAGTTGAAGACTGCGGCTCACGGGTTAGCTGGTTTGGACTGTGGGAATTACTAGGAGGGCGTTACCGGATGCGCTCGATTTGGACGGCGCTCGTGCAGCGTGAACGCATATTTTCCCGCGGTTGGGGCGTCATTCGCTGCCACCGGTTGTAATTATTCAGTACTCGCTGGCGTTTTTCAGGGGGGCAGACTCTGAAAGCGTTGATACCGCCTGATTAACTCTTGCTGCTGATCCAACGGTAAGCTTTGTAGCGGGCATACGCCTTATGCAACCGTTTCGCTGAGCGTCCGGGAGCTTCCGCGATTGTTGCAGAGCGGCGAGCACCCGTTGGCGGTCTGCGGGCGAAAGTACTCGAAATTGCTGATAGCTATGTTCGGCCGCATAGACGCTCGCCGGGCGACATCTGCTGCCATTGTTGATAATTGGCGAGTACACGTTCGCGTTGCTCGGAGGTCAACCTCGCCCATTCATGCGGATACTTGGCTGCGCACGCCCCGCTGCGTTCGAAAGATTCCCCACGTATTGAGCGCTGGCCAGTCTCGCCCCGACACCGACCACGATTGCCACAAACAGCATCGACGCAAGTTCCGTCAGAAAAGCCCGTCCGCTCATTCGGGAGTCTCCTGAGATGAGGGCGGCGCGGGCGGTTTGAGGCCCCCGCTGGCTCCGCCGCCGACCACGACCAGTGCCGGAATCGAACAAATTCGAACGGCTTACAATACGCTGATCCGGCCCCTCGATCCCGCGCCAGGCCGTGTCATTCGAAGCAAATCGCCAAAGACGAAGTGGAACGCTGACTAAGATGTCGACGGCGCGATTGCCGCAAGGCAATATCTGATGGTGCTGCCGCAATTCGTCGTACGCGGAATGCACAAGCAGCAGCGTGATGACTGACGACTACCGATCAATAAGAACAAAGACATTTGGCCAATGCGGATGACTTACGCTTCTCTCTCATTCATCATTTTTACCCGCATGCTTTTCTCAACGCGAGGCTGACATGATTCTGGCGTGGTTGACGCTGTTCGACGGACTCCTGGCGCTAACGCTCGCGATCGTGGGAGTTATCTGCGCGCATTTTGGCGTGCTGCCGCCATTTCACCTGCGACTCTCACCTGCGTTGTTCGGCTTCTATTTTGTGCTGTTCGGATTTTTCATCGCCGTCCTGGGATTCATTATCGGCGTAATCGCGCTGTTGGTGACCTTCCTGATGCCGTCACGATGGGCGGGACGCACGCAGGCAGTGATCGGCACCGTACTGGCGTTGATCGTAGTCATACCAATCGTCCGAATAATACGATCCACCCGCCAATACCCGCCAATCAACGACATTACAACCGATACCAAAAATCCGCCGTCATTTGTGCACGCGCAAACGTTGCCGGCTAATCAATCTCGTGACATGAGCTACAGGCCGCAGATGGCATCGGCACAGGAAGCGGCGCCTGTTTACCGAAATCTTGCGCCGCTGAAGCTGCCCGGCAATCCTGATGATGTCTATAAGCGGGTCGAAATAATCGCAGGCGAGTTCCCCGGATGGCAGGTGACGTATCGTGATCCGGCACGACACGCGGTCGAGGGAGTCGCCACTTCGACTTTATTCCAGTTTAAAGATGACTTCGTAATCCAAGTGCAGCCAGCCCATGACAGTGGCGAGAGCTTGGTCGAGATGCGCTCCAAGTCGCGCGACGGCAAGGGAGATTTAGGCGCTAATTACAATCGAATTGAGAGCTTCTTCAAAGCGCTGCAGGGTCCTCCCCGAGGCGTCGCGATGCAGTGAGCTGGAGGGCGATGCACGCCTCCAGCCCCTTCACGTCATTCAGGCTCGTTCGAGCAGAGTACCAGTGCCGAGGCCGCCGCCGCAGCACATCGTGACGAGCGCTCTTTGAGAATTGCTTCGCTCAAGCTCATGGAGCGCCTTGGTTACCAGCCCGCATCCGGTTGCACCGAGTGGATGGCCCAAAGCTATCGCGCCGCCGTTGGGATTAACCCGCTCCATAGCGGGCTCGAGGGTGCGCGCCCAACTAAGGACCACCGATGCAAACGCCTCGTTAATTTCGAACACGTCGATGTCGTTGATGCGAAGGCCGTTCTTCTCCAACAATTTACGGGTGGCGGGGATCGGCCCCTCCAGCATCAACACAGGATCGCAACCGACCAGGCACGTGTCGATCACACGGGCGCGCGGCCGGCAGCCCAGCTCCCGCGCCTTAACCTCGCTCATCATCAGCACCGCCGCGGCACCGTCGGCCACCTGCGACGATGAACCGGCGGTATGAATACCGTCTGGCCGGGCGACCGGTTTCAGCGCGGCGAGTGCCTCCATACTCGTCTTGCGGGGTACCTCGTCACGGACCACTGTCCTGATTTCGGTGCCACGCGGCTTTCCGTCGGTATTCGGTACTGGAACCTCCACCGGCACAAGTTGCGGTTCGAAGCGACCTTCGGATATCGCACGAGCCGCGCGGAGTTGGGATTCGAGGCCAAATCTATCGGTATCTTCGCGCGTGATGCCATATTTCGTGGCAATTCGCTCGGCACCTTCAAACTGGCTGGTGAATTCAAAATGTTCGCGGTACTTGCGGGTGATTGGTTTACCGAACCCGGCCTGAGCACCGGCGACTGCATCAGAGCCGATTGGCAGCAGACTCATGTTCTCCACTCCGCAGGCCAGCACGACGTCCTCGGCACCGGAGGCGATGAGGCTTGCGGCGAGATTGAGCGCATACTGGCTGGAGCCGCATTGTGAGTCGACGCTAGAACAGGGCACTTCGGCCGGCCCTCCTCCGGTTAGCCACGCAGTTCGCGTTACATTCATTGCCTGGGCGCCCACCTTGTTAATGCAGCCGCCAATGGCCTGTCCCACAGAGGCTGGCGCCACGCCCGCACGCTTCAGGACCTCCATCATGACCTGCCCAAGCAGTTCGGTCGGATGAGCAGCCGACAGCGCTCCATTTTTCTTGCCTATTGGCGAACGACCAGCCGCAACGATAACCACTTCTCGCATCGCTTTCTCCCGTGTGTGATGGCTGACCCGCAACTCATGAGCCGGTGTCGCCAAGCTTGGCACCGTTGTAATATATTTCGCAGCGGCAAGTAAAATGCCGAGGGTTGACTCAACAGCTAAAGTGCGTGGAGCTGCGCCGGGCCTGCCACACGCGATTGCAGTACCTGGCTCGCGCATCGATTGTATGTCTCGCTTGGTTGCCCCGAACGTTTGGGATTTTAGACACCCTGCATAGGCATGTAGAGAAACCAGGATAAAGTGAAGCCCACTTTTAAGGCAGAAATATTCGCGCAACGGCGTAAGCGTTTTATCGAGGCCATAGGCGATGGGCTCGCGATCTTGCCCAGCGCCCCCGTTGCTGTCCGGTCGGCAGACGTCGAATTCATGTACCGCCAGGATAACGATTTCTATTATTTGACGGGTTTTGCCGAACCCGAATCGATCGCGATGTTTGCGCCGGGCGAGAACGCGAGCTTCGTGTTGTTCGTTCGTCCGCGCGACAAGGAACGCGAAACCTGGACTGGCCGCCGCGCGGGCATTGAAGGCGCAATGAGCGATTATGGTGCCGACCACGCCTACGGAACCGATGAATTCCAGCGAGTTGCTGCACGTGCTCTCGAAAAGGCTGAGCGCATCTACTATCCGCTGGGCATGAACGAACGGATTGATGTGCGGATGCTAGAGATGGTCAAAAACGCCGCCGCGATGCGCCCGCGGGTCGGCTCGGGCCCCAATGCGCTGCTCGACCCGCGCGAAATCCTGCACGAGGCGCGCCTTCACAAGCATCCTGAAGAACTGGCAACGATGAGGCGTGCCATCGAGATCTCGGCCGCAGCGCATGTGGCGGCGATGCGCAATGCCCGCGGCGGGATGATGGAATGGGAAATCGAAGCATTGGTCGACTACAATTTCCGCAAGCGCGGTGCTGCGGGCCCCAGCTACCCGTCGATTATCGCGTCAGGCCCCAACGCCGCGACCCTGCATTACATCCATAACGACCGCGAAATGCAGGCCGGAGAGCTGCTGCTGATCGATGCCGGGTGCGAGTACGGTTTTTACGCCTCGGACGTCACGCGGACGTTTCCAGTCGGCGCTCGCTTCGGGCCGCTTCAACGGGATCTGTACGAAATTGTTCTGGCAGCGCAATTGAAAGCGATTGAGACGATTCGGCCAGGCGTGAAATTCGACGAGCCGCACGACGCGGCGCAGCGCGTGCTGGTCGAAGGGATGTGCCGCGTCGGTCTGCTTAAGACTTCAGCGGAAGGGGCCATCAAGAATGGTTCCTTCCGCCGCTACTTCATGCACCGTACCAGTCATTGGCTTGGCATGGATGTGCATGATGTCGGGCTGTATCGTGTTGCCGGCCAGTCGCGCACACTTGAACCGGGAATGGTTTTGACCGCCGAGCCCGGAATCTACATCGCCCCGGACGACGACGAAGCACCGGAGGAGTTTCGCGGTATTGGCATTCGTATCGAAGACGACGTGCTCGTCACCCCCGACGGTCACGAAGTGATGACCGCCGCAATACCGAAATCGATCGCCGCGGTTGAGGCGCTGACAACGACCGGGGGCGAAGCGACCGAATGAGGCAATTGGTGATAAGGCATGCTACCCATTCAAGTCGTCTCCAGGTGAAGGCGCGAGTGCGCGCTCAAGCTAAGCACGACTCGCTGCTGGGTTCCGTCTTCCTCCCAATAGCCAAGGAAGTTTCAGCAATTGAACCAGTCTTGGCAATCGTGCGCGTCTGTAACCCTGCCCCCGACCAGTCCCTGAGCACAGGGTGCGAACTCCCCCGCGTGAAGCCCAGAGAATCATGTCAATTTTACGCGGAGTCCATTCATCCGTACGGAACAGGACGTTGAGTTCCTGCGCCTTCCTTCGCATGATTTCAATGAGCAGAACCGCGTTCCCCGTTGTGAGAGCCTCCGGCCGCATTTCGAGTATTTCATGCGATTCAGCCAAGGACTGAACCTCAGCGAGCGCCTTGACTACGAACTGGTCAGCCGTTCCAAACCATTTGGGAAATAGGACTGCCAAAAGACCCGATGCCTCAGCCGTCCCCAACCCGTTCACTGACTGTGCAATCTCCAGTCCCTGCCGAATATCCGCCAAATCAAAGCTGAACAACCGTTCCTTGATGGATGATAACTCTTCAAGGCGGTTTGTTGTCTCGTATTTCTCGAGATGTTTTCTGGTTGTCTCTAGCCTGTTGGGCGCAGTGTATTTCCAAGGGAAATACTTCTCATGTAGGAAGTGATACCAGTCATGGGCATTAAGGGTTTCGATGTACTCGGGATCAAGATTGTTCATGAACCGTTCGAGCTCAAGATTCTCAGGCTTAATCCGACTCCAATAACAAGCGAGGGCATTACGCCACTCCGCAATGTCTCTTGAGCCCCAGAGAGATCCGAGTCGACCTGCTCGACTGAAGTGCAGGATTTCCAATTCGGCGCCGCTCTGAATGGCCGCTTCGGCCCGCTGATGCAGGGTTTCCGTAATCGCCTCAGAAAGATAGTATTCTGCGCAGTTGTCACAGACCTCGGCCGGAACATCTTTGAAGACTAGAATGCATTCACCACGGCGAAGGGTAACAGTGGCGATGCCTGGCGCGACCTCACCTTGCTTGCAGATCACGCATTTCATCGCGGCCTTCTCCTTTTAAAATCCTCGCTCCAGCGCGCTGGATCGGGTACGTACACTGTAATCAAGTAACAACGCTGGCTGTTTGCGTCTACCGCGATCACTACGTGCAGCGGAGTGCTGCCGATAAACCCCAAGATCAGATAGCTGGGATAGGGAATGTCGTTAGGGTAGGCCGCTATGATAGCTCCGGCTTCGATGACAGACCGCACTTGGTCGCTTGTGATTGCCCGCTCAAACATCCGCGTCACCGCATGCTCGGTGAAGATCAGCGTTTGGCACTGCATAGCCGATTCAACGCCGCGAGGCGTTCAAGTCTCTCGTGTGCGGCAAGACCGAGGTCGGCTCGGCGCCGCTTGAGCATCCGGCTCGCGCCGATGACTCTATGGATCTGCGGGTCGGCGGGAAGGCTGCCTTATCAGTGCTATGCGTCCATCTTTAGTTAGGAACTACCTCCCGAGCAGTAGTCAACAGCTGGCGTCGGCCTATAGTTCCAACGCTGACGCTGTGCCGACGATAGTGACGGTGCCATCGCCTTTTTCGCACCAGACCTCGGCTTCGGCACGTGTGCGCTCGCCCTCTGGACGGTGCTCCAGGATGCGGCCCTTCGCGCCGGTAGTTTCATCGGCCCACAAAACGTTGACGAGCCGCAGGTCAAACCTCCCGCCGACGATGAACCCAAGGCCAAACCGCCGCGTCATCAGCTCGCCAATCATGCATACCGAAAGCATTCCCTGCACGACGATGTCGGGAAATCCGAGTTTGTGAGCCTCTTCGGTGTCGGTGTGGTAATTGCGCCCGGGGCCGGAGAACGCCATGCACATCGCTTGCGAAACCTTGCGCATCGGGGTTTCGATGGGCTCGCCGCCACGCTGACCGACATTGAACACCCGCGAGCCGGTTTTTTCGCGGGAGCGGTCGACCGCGAACCCGTTGCCACCCTCCGCCGGTGTCATCAGGAAGCTCTGATGGGTCCGGCTGCGCTGCAGAATGCGGCCCTCGGCGTTGAGAATTAAGCATTCATTGACGACATACTCGCGATCGCGCCTGATATAGCGATCGACAATTACGGAACGCGAGTGGAGCTTGTCGTCCGGGCGGATAGGCCCGAACCCTTGCCATTCCTGACGCGCGTGCAGATTGCCGAAAATGTTCGGCAAATACCAATCGTGCCGGCGGAATACGGCAGAATGCAGGATTAGCGCGGGAGCGATCGATCCGCCCAGCGGCGAGTCGTCAGTGTACCAAGGGTTATTATCGCCAGTAGCGGCGATATAGTTCTCGATACTCGCTGGCGTCACGTCGAAGTCAAATCCGCCAAAGTCGCGCCCGACATGAATCTCATTCGGCCCAAAGATTTCACTGCTCATCACTTATCCCTCGTGGTAGAGCTAACCTCTTTTGCCCCAGTTTCTTGCGCTTGGCCTTTGCATTATGCCGCCTCGCGGCCGACTAGCGCGTGTCGATTTCAGCGTATTCGCAGATACTGCTCGGCTGCGGGATCGGTTGACCGGTGGCACGCATGTCGGCCAGGTGAAGCTCGATTGCCTCACGGATAAGCTGTCTGGTTTCATCTACAGTCTCAGCTGTTGCGACACAGCCCGGGAGGTCTGGTACATAGGCGCCATAACCGGCTGAAGATTTTTCGAAAATGACTGCGTATCGCATCGCTATTCGCCCCTGCGGAGCTGCGCCTGTCGGAATACACTTGCCACCGTTTTCGGTGGTACTTCGGCGGCGGGATTGCCGGCGATCGTGACTGTGCCGGGCTTCAGCGGATGATGGAACTGCCGATGACTGCCGGCCGTGCGCACTAAGAACCACCCATCGGCTTCAATCCGTCGGATAAGGTCCCGTACCTTCATTCCTCCATCAATAGCCGGCGCAACTTAACAGGCGACTATTTGGATTTGACCTTCGCGTCGAAGCGTTGGTCGAATTTCGCTCGTTCTAGCACGCTCCGCGAATGGGTTCCGTTGCCCACTTGTTCCTTCTCATCATACGCGCGTAAGTCGAACCCGACGCGCCTGCCTTCCGAATTGGTGACCTCGGCTTCCGCACGCACCTTCCATCCTTCAGGCGTAGCGCCAGTATGAGTCACATTAACCACGACGCCGACCGACATCTCGCCAGGCTCAAGATAGGGCTTAAGCGCATCAATCGCTGCCAACTCCATCGCGAGACTCATCATCGCGGTCGCCAGGACCGGCGGCAGTGATGGTTCCATTGTGTCGGCGAGGTGTTCGCGCTTGACCGTGAATTCGTACGTTCCCTTAGCTCCAACTGGAACCTGTCGCATCGACTTATCCTGTTAACTCCGCGCTTCTCTTTTCAGCCCCATCGCATCGAGCTTCTTGACAACCCATTTTATCCGATCGTGGCCCCAGAACATCTCGCCAGCCACGATCAGCGTTGGCACGCCAAATACTCCGTCGCGATCGGCTTCCTCGCGTGCCAAGCGCAAGGCCGCCTCGCCCTGGTGGCCCGCGAAACGCTGGAAATCGTAGGGATCGAGGCCGACCTCGGTCAGGACTGCCGCGAGCGCATGTAGATCTTCGAGGTCGAGTTCACGTTTGAAAAAGCGTTCGAAAACCCGAAGTGAGTATTCGCGGAAACGTCCGTGTCGATCGGCATAAAGTCCGCTCATCAAGGCGCGTCGTGAATCGAAGATTTTTTGCGGCCCGCGAATAATAAGGCCGCGATCATTGGCGAAGCGCCGCGCGTCCGTATACAGGTAACGCACCTTGAACCAGTCGCGCTCGGGACGCTGCTCCAAATCGCCGCCATATGCCACGCGGATGTCGAGTTCATGCGGTATGAAACGCAGCCGAACGTGATGGGTGTTTTCCAGCTCGAGCGCGGGCGCCAACGCCAGATAAGTAAACGGGCTCTTGTAATCGTAATAGAGTTTTATCTCTTCCAGCATCGGCGTAACCTGAATGAGGTCTGCCGTGAGTACACCGGCGGCGCTCCCATTTTGTTATCCCGAGTAGCCTGAGCGTAGGAGACCAGGGTATCGCGAAGCGATTTCGCCTTGACCCGAGGAGGAAGAAGGAGGAAGAAATCGCTCGGCGCTGATCGTATGTCACTGCGCACCTCCAAACGGCGCCGTGCGCCGATCGGGCAGACTCGTTTCCCTTCGGCTCCGCTTAGGGTTCGGTCGGCTCCGCCCGGCCTCGGCTCACCGGCTCCACTTCGTTCCGCCTGGCGCGCTGTACTCAGAATGACAGACCAGCAGCAGCGCGGGAAGCGGACCGGACCGGGTTTCACGATTGCGGCTAACCAGAGCTTTGACGAGACGTTGGCCGCGGTCGTATTAATAGCTACCGGAGGCAGCCCGAAATGAAGGCAATCGCTAAAACCCGTCCAGAGCCAGGGGTCGAGATTATCGACGTTCCAGTCCCACGCCCGGGACCGCAGCAAATTCTCGTCAAAATCGCAGCTTGCGGAATCTGCGGTTCGGACCTGCATATCTATCTGTGGGAACTCGGCGCCGACCGCGCACTGGCGGGGATGCCGGCGGTAATCGGTCATGAACCGGCTGGCGAAGTGGTCGAGCTGGGCCCGGGTGTATCGGAATTCAAGGTCGGCGATCATGTCGCGCTGGATCCGTTCGGACCCTGCGGGCGGTGTCCCGTATGCCAGAGCGGGCGATTCAATTTCTGCCTCAATCCTGGCCGGCTGGGCGGCGCCTTTGCCGAGTATTGCGTTGCACCGGTCCAGAATGCGTGGCTGGTGCCGAAATCGATGGACCTGGAGCAGGCTGCCCTGCTCGAACCGTTTGCCACCGGAGTGCACGCAGTCGAGGAGTCATCGCTCAGGGCTGGCGACAGTTGCGTCATCGAGGGACCAGGGCCGATCGGGCTCTCGACCGCTGTGGCCGCACGGGCGCTCGGCGCCACCTCAATCGTGATCACGGGTCTCAAGATGGATGAAGAGCGGCTGGCGCTGGCACGCCGCATGGGATTCACGACGGTATGCGCCTCCGATCGCGACTGGACCGACCAGGTAAAGGCGCTGATGCCTGGGGATGGCGCCGACGCAGTTTTCGACGCTGCTGGCTTTCTTGATTCCGTGCGCCAGATAATCAAGCGCAACGGTGAATTGGTCGAGGTTGGGTGGCCGGCGCGCGATATCTCCAACAGCGAAATGCGCTCGTTGTTCTTCCACGGCGTCAAAATTATTCCCTCGCGGGTGCGGGTGCCCGAGACCTGGAGGCGCTCAATCGCGCTAGCCGCGAGCGGGGCGGTGGACCTGAAGCCGATGGTGACTCATCGCTACGACCTCGATCATGGAATCGAGGCGTTCGAACTGCTGCGTAACAAACAGGGGGTGAAGGCATTAATTATGCCGCGGCCAGAGTGACTTCAAGGTGCGAGCCTGCTGGTCGTTCTTGAAGTCACTGGTTAGTAAGGCAAGCCTCCCAGTCTGCCCGTGAACCCGCGATCAAACAGCTCGCGGATTCACGGGCAAGTGCGGTGATCTGAATTTTGCGGCTGGAGTCGAGTATTGTTTATAATGTGCATAGGCGAGATGCCTGCACCATTGTGAATTCGAGGTGAACGGCCATGCGGGACGGATTCAAAATCGTTGACACTGATGCACATATGATGGAGCCGGAATGGATGTGGGAACGCTACACGGAAGACGCCTATAAGTCTCGCGCTCCCAAGATGGGCATTATTCCTGAGTCTCAACGGCGCGGCTTTATGGTCGAAAGCGAATCGTTCGTGCGCGAAAAGGGCAAGTATCCGATGGCAGCGCCGGCCTTCTTCGCCGCGGTGAAGAAGGCGATGGAGCGTTTCGAGCGGGCGGCCAAAACCGGCTTCAGCGCGCAAACCCGGCTGGAAGATATGGACGCGCAGGGCGTCGATATCCAGGTGCTCTATCCAACTATCGCAGGGCAGATGCTCGGGCGCGAATTCCGCGACACCAAGCTGCTCGCCGCTTGTGTACGCGCGTACAACAACTGGGCATGCGATTATGCTTCGGCAGCACCTGATCGCCTGCGGTGGGCAGCGGCGTTACCGATGCAGGAACCCGAAGAAGCGATCAAAGAAGCGCAGCGGACGGCCGAGATGGGCTGTGTCAGTTACTACATGCGTCCGAATCCAGTCGGCGGACGCTCGCTCTGGAACGAGGAACTGTTCCCGGTATGGTCCGAAATCGAGCAGATTGGTAAGCCAATCTCGACCCACGAGTCAGCCTCCTCCTCGGTGCCGGGGTTCGGCGACCGGATGGACACGCACGTGAGCGGCCATATCCTGTCACATCCGTTCGAAGCGATGGCAGCGATGGCGGGGCTCATCTGGTACGGGGTGTTCGAACGGTTCCCCAAGTTGAAGGTTGTCCATGTCGAAGCCGACGCGGGGTGGGTGCCTTATTGGCTGCAGCGGATGGAGCAGCATTGGAACTTCAGTGGCAACGCTGAGCATGAATACCTGACCAAGCGGCCGACAGAATACTTCAAGCATAATATCTGCGTGGCCTTTCGTGGTGACGAGCCCACAATGAAGTCTGCGGTCGAACTGGTCGGTGATGGAAACTTTTCCTGGGATACCGACTATCCGCATCCCGACGGCACCTATCCCTGGGGGATCGAAGCGATGCTCAAGCAGCCGATCCCCCAGGAAGCGAAGCGTAAGATCCTATGGGACAACGCGGCCCGCTGGTTCAACCTGAATTGACAGGAGCGCACCAGCGCGACTGTCATCCTGCGCAAAGCGCACCAGGCGCAATGAAGTAGAGCCGTCGAGCCGAGGCCGGGCGGAGCCGGCCGAAGCGCTGAGCGGAGTCGAGGGAAACGAGTTTGCCGATCGGCGCACAGCGCCGTTTGGAGGCGCGCTCAGGATACACGCGAAGCGGTTTATGCTAAGCGCAGCATTTGACCGCGGCGCAGGCTTCCAGCATGTCGGAGGTCGAAATGGATTTCGAATACACGCCTGAGCAGGAAGCGTTCCGCATCCAGATACGCGAATGGTTGAACAATAATCTGCCATCCGATTTGTGCATCGACGATCCGATGGATGAGCGAATCGCCCCCAACCATGAGGTCTTCGAAAAGCGCCGAACCTGGCAGCGGAAACTCGCTGAGGGCGGATGGGTCGGGCTGTCGTGGCCACAACAATACGGCGGTCGCCAAGCGAGTCTGGTGGAGCAGGTAATCTTCGACGAAGAATATTTTCGCGCGCGTGCGCCCATCCTGCCCGGCTATTCGGGAGTTGGACTGCTCGGGCCCACCCTGATGCAGTGGGGTTCCGAAGAACAGAAGCAGAAATATCTGCCGCGAATCCTGCCCGCTGACGATATCTGGTGCCAAGGCTACTCAGAGCCCGGTGCTGGTTCGGACCTCGCAAGTCTCCAAACCCGCGCCGAATTAAAGGGCGATTACTTTGTCGTCAATGGCCAGAAAGTCTGGACCTCGGGCGCCCAATTCGCCGACAAGATGTTCCTGCTCGCGCGCACCGATCCCAATGCCCCCAAGCACAAGGGCATCAGCTATTTGCTGTTGGACGACATGCGTTCGCCGGGCGTCGATGTGCGGCCGTTGGTGGTGATGAACGGCCATCACCATTTCAACGAAGTGTTCTTCGACAACGTTCGTATCCCGCGTGAAAACCTGGTGGGCCCAATAAACGAAGGATGGAAGGTTGCGGTCACGACCCTCGCCTTCGAACGCGGTATCGCCGGCGGCGGAGGCCATTCGTCGCAGGTGCGGCGTCTGGCGGATTTGGCGAAGTCATTCAAGATTGATGGCCGTGCGGCGTGGGATTACGAATGGGTCCGGCAGGAACTTGCGCAGTTTATGATCGAGTGCGAAGCGGCTAAGTACACGCGGCTGCGCTCACTGACTCGGCGGCTCAAAGGCCTGCCGCCCGGGCCCGAAGGTTCAATCCTCAAGCTCTACGGCTCGGAACTGGGGGTGCGGATTGCACGATTCGTCAGCGAGATGCTGGGCGGATACGCCTTGTTGGGTGAAGCGACCAGCACCGTTCCCGATGCGCCGCGATGGCTTCAACGAGTGCTGAGTTCAAGGCAATACACGATCGCAGGCGGCACCAGCGAGATTCAGAAGAACATCCTGGGTGAGCGCCAACTCGGCCTGCCCAAGTAACTCGTTTTTTGGGAAGCGACATACCCGGCGCGAGATCGAATACACGACCGGCCTCACAATAGCATTTAGCTAAAACGGGACGACAAGTTCTAGTTTGTGCCGTTTTTACCAGACCTCCGTTTCATGACCCAGTACAATCGCTATCGGCTGACAGCGCACGGCCCGCCCGCCATAGATACTCTGGTTGAATTGGACATTTTTCTTCGGGAATATAAACTTGAAACAGCGAGGCGCTGACTATGGCAACACGCTTGGAATATATGAACGCCGCAATGGGGAAGGCGAAATATGAACAGATGGAGGATGGACGCTTCTTCGCCACGATTCCAAAATTTGACGGCCTCTGGGCGGTAGGCCGCACGTGGGATGACGCCACCAAAGAATTGTATAGTGCTCTCGAGGGTTGGCTCCATGTACACATCAAATTTAGCAAAGAGCCTCCCCCCAAGATTGATGGTGTGGATTTTTCGAAAATTCCAAGATCAACTCATAGTTAATATCTTCTTAGTTACTGCCGCGAATGCCTACACTCGGGCCTGGTAAGCGCCGTGAGTTTATCCGTAAGCTTAAATTCCTTGGTTACGAGGGACCCCATGCTGGCGGCAAACACCGATACATGTCCCGCTCGAATAGAGCTACGCAGCCGGGCGCCCCAACGATCACAGTTCCCAACACTGACATCGACGATATAGGCCTGCTGAAGCGAATACGAAGAAACGCAAAAATCGATGAAGACGATTTCATTAACGCATAGCCAGAGCTGTGACGCGACGGTCAGCAATTATTTAGCGTCGGGTAGTGAACTGAGCTGAATTGCTGCGCAACCGGCGTTAGGACTTATCGATCGCGAACGAACTGCGGGTCGCCGCATTACGAATGAAGAGAAACGACCACGGAGCTGTTCCTAAAGAGCACATGGAGTCAACCAAGCGCCGTTCGAACAGCCAGGTGACTGCGGGGTTCATGCGGCGCGGCGTCCACTCGTATTGTGCAGCCAATTCCGCAGCCCCGCGTCAATTTTTTGCGCGGCTGCTGTCACCTGCGCCCATTTTCCAACGATCAAAAAAGGTCTCAATCCCGTGGGCAGCAGGCTGGGTAGGCGTGCAATGATCTTTGAACGCTGTTAGCGAGATCGTTTATGCTCTCCGCCACTGACGCCATTCTTGCGAACTCAACTGGGGTTCCGACCGGACTGCGGACGGTGCGAGAGCCGTGAGTCAAGCTAACGAATCGGGTTCTCGACGGCTTCAGACCATCCAGCCGTGTGTCGAATCGCATGCAAGCGGCGCATTCTCATGTCTGCTTGCGGTTGTGCAGCAAACGAGTGACTATTTCTTTGTACTCAGCGGCGGCTGCGGACTGAAAAAAGCGCTGGCGAGTAAAATAGGGATCGCCCGCATAAAACCATTCGTACTGCAACTGACGAGCGCCAAATTGCTCGCCTATCATATCCCATGCGAGTTTAAATAGTTGCACTCGGTCGAGCGCGGAAACTGATTTGCCGCACAAGTACTTTTCCAGATAAACGGCAATTTCCGGGTTGGCGAAATCCTTTTCCGCCGGCGTCATGATGAGGCCGCTGCCGCTCAATTCGCGGATTACCTGGACCGCGCGCATCTGGCATTGCGGCACCAGCACCCAGAGCGCTGCCGAGGTCGAGCGATGCGCCACCCGTCCGTGGGTAGACTCCGCCACTTCCTCGGCGCCGGCGCGCACCAGACCGCTAACCAATTCGACATTGGCGACCAGTTCTCCAATCTGTGCCTGGACGTGGAGTGCATCGGCGCGCCCAATCGTCTCGGCGATATGCAACGCCAGACCGGTGAGCAGCTTGAGCTTGGCGAGTCCACGAATGACGGCTTGCAACTGGGTATAACCGGGACGGCTGAGCAGGATGCCGTTGAAGATTTCGATATCCCGGTAAATGAACATGCGTTCCCATGGGACCAGCACGTCGTCAAAGACCGCCAGTGAATCCTCTTCGTCGTAATGCGTGCTCAGGGGGCGATCGAAGTCGCTGCGGCCGCCGCTGTAGGGTTCTCGGCAAATAAATTTCAAACCGGGTGTATCGCACCGAATTGCGAAGCAGAGCGCGTAGTCCTCTTCGCCGGGGCGGCGCGGCATAAACGGCCCTACCCACAGTTCGTTGCTGAACGGCGCCAGCGTAGCCAGCATCTTGGCACCGCGTACGATCACGCCGCGGCCGGTCTCACGCGCCACCCGCAGCACTAGAAACGGATCTGGCTGCTCGGCCGGTCCGCGCGAACGGTCGACCTGAGGATCAACCAGCGTATGGGTAAGACACCAGTCGCGCTCGCGGCATTCGAGGTAATAGTGCTCCATATTGTCGGCGAAGCGCCGGTCGCGCCGGCCGAGGTCGGCGAGTCCAGTAGCGACATCGGTCACCAGCGCGTTACAGAAGTCCGGCATCCGGCCCATCAGGCCGTAGGTGTAATCGGCACGTATCTGCTCAGCCGCGATTCGCCATCGGACTTGCTCGATACTCTCCGCCATCAAAAAGCTTGCAGCGACCGGCTCGCCGCTTGACGGTGACTTGAAGCTCAGCTCTTCGCTGCGCTGATGCTGAAGGTCGTACAACGAGGCCAGTGTCGCGATAACGCCGCGAAAGGGCGGGTGCGTAGTGACGTCTTTAATCGGTTCGCCGGCGACAAAGACGGTGCGGCCGTCGCGCAAGCTGTCGACGAATTCATGGCCAGTACGGATTCCCATTCACGCTCTCCAACATCGATGCGGACCGGTCGCTGAGCGTCTCGCCGGCTCAGCGAAGCAACCCCCTCGCCCGCTTTTTTGCGGAGAGGGTCAGGGTGAGGGTTCTGCCGCTGAATGCCATGCGGCATGATGCAGAGGATTTGAAATCCCGCACCCTCACCTTTACCCTCTCCCGCAACTAATCGGGCAAGGGGGCGGATAAGAATGCGCAGCTCACCCCGCCAGAGGAATAGTCACCGTGATGCGTGGCTCGTTGCCGACCGCGCGCGTGGTGTGGCCTTTGCCGCTCAAGTCTTCAGCCAGAATTCCTTCGCCCGGGCCGAACCGATGAACTGAACCATCGCCCAACCCGATCTCAACCGGTCCGGCCAGAGTAATCACGTACTGGCGGCGCGGCGCATTATGCCAATCGACAAACGTGCCGGGCGTCATCCGGCTGAAGGAAATGCCGGCCGCTGGCTGCATCGGCGACTGCTCAGCGAATTGCCGCGGACTAAAGGAAAGCGCGATTTGCTCCAGATGAGACTGGCCGTCGCTGCCACTGTAAAGGCGGAAAAGCCGCATCCGAACTACCTCCTGCTAACAGCGAAATGTTTAATCCGCGGCGCGCACCTGCGCGTCCGAGTTTTTGAATTGCGGCATCACTTTGGTCACGAATCGATCCAGCGAGCGCCGCGCCGCATCCTGCTCGAGCCCGCCCCAGGCGAACGACAGCACCAGGTAATTGCAATCGCTGCTCTCAAAGAAACGCGCGAGTTCGTCGCGGATGCGCTCGGCGGTGCCCGCGTGCGCCACCTCCATCTGGCACGCGCGCGCGAGGTCCGGAGTGAACCCAACCGCCGGAATAGTGCGGAAATCGAGCCACAGCTTCGTGATATTGTTGTAGTATGTCCGGTACGCCGGGGCGGCGATTTGTTCGACTTCGCGCTCGTCGCCCGCAACATAAATGTGGCGAATCGCACCAACGATAGGCGTGGTGACTTGCGGGTTGAGGTCGCCCGGCCCGCCCTTGTGCCGTGCGACTTCCTCGCGGTAGCGCGTGCCCAATTCCTTGACCATTGTATTGGGTCCAAGGGTCACCATGTTCATCCCCCGGCGGGCCGCGGCCATCAGGCTTTCCTGTGTGGTGACGCCGTACCAGAACGGCGGATTCGGCCGCTGCTTCGGCCCCAGCTCCATCGGCACCCCATCGAAGCGGTAATGCGTCCCGCGATGGGCCAGGCGTTCGCTGCGCAAGCCAGCGACGATAACGTCGAGCGCCTCCTCGAAAATCTCGCGCGAGTCCATGAACGAAATCCCGTAATAGGCCAGCTCGAAGGGGGAAACGCCACGTCCGACTCCGATTTCCAGGCGTCCGTTGCTGAGATGATCCACCATGCAGATTTCGCTGATCAGCCGCAGCGGATTGTACAGCGGCAACAGATAGACCAGCGGGCCCAGGTGAATCTGCCTGGTGCATTGCGCGGCAGCAGCTAGGAAGATCCCCGGCGACGGCGCCATCCCGAGCGGCGTCGCATGGTGCTCGGCGACGTGGTAGCAGAAAAATCCCGCCGCATCATATTCGCGCAACAGTTCGAGGCGGCCCTGGTAAAGACGATCGAGGCGATCGTTTCTGCGCTCGATATGGTCGAAAACGCCGAATTTAATCTCGCTCATGGTGGCCCTGTGCTTGGTTATTGACCCAATGCTCTTGCCGGCAGCCTAAGGACTCCTATTTCATCATCTCGACACCGCCGGTGACCACCGCCAGTACGGTCGCCCCATTTTTGGTCGACACAGAATGCACGCAGCCATTCGGGCGGTAATTCATATTGCCGGCGACGACCTCGCCGGATTCGTCTGCGTTGGAGCCTTCGATGACGAAGATCAATTCATCACCGACATGCTTGTGGCGGGGCAATTGGGCGCCAGGTGCGAAGCGCGCAAATAGCGCGCGGCGCTTTGTCTCCTTGTCCTGCCAAATCGCTTTCTGCTGGACTCCGGCCATCGCCTCGGTCCAGGGGATTTCACTCAGGTTGAAATTCTGCGAAGGCGGCGCGCCAGCGCGGTCAGTGGCAGGTTCAACCCCGCCGGTGACAACCGCAAGCACAGTCGCACCGTTTTTGCAGCTCACGCTATGGACGCATCCGTCGGGCCGGTAACCGACATTGCCGGAGGTGGTGGTGCCGTGCTCGTCGGAAATAGCACCTTCAATGACATAGAGCAGTTCGTCGCCGACATGGCGATGCATCGGCAAGGTCGCGCCGGGCTCGAAGCGAGTCAATTGCGCCCGCCGCTTGGTTGCCGGATCCGACCACAGCACCTTGGCTTTGACCATCGGGGCCATCGGGCTCCATTCAATTTCGTTCACGTGGATTATTTGCGATGAAACCTCGGCCATAATGTCTCCTCCCTGCTCGATTTTTTGTTGAATCCTCACCCGCGTCACGGCTCTCCGCACGACGAGCGCAAGAGCGGCGCCGCTTGCCCTCTCCCGGCTGACAAGCGCGGCAGGTAAATCGGTGCTAATCCTGTTGCCTGTCTGCTGTCAATCGGATGCTAGGGGGGTGAGGAATTCTCCCTCGTGCTGCGCTTGAACAACGCGCTGGATCGTAGCACAAGGAGAGTTTAAAGAACTCCCACGGACCAAGATCGCGCGAGATGTGCAAACTACAGCCGCGACAACGGAGCGGCGGCGCAGCCTGTGTTGGTGAGAAACATGAAAACGTATGAGATAGCGGAACCTAAAGGAATCGACAGTCTTAAGCTGGTCGAGCGGGCCACACCCAAACCCCGGCCCAGCGAAGTTTTGATGCGCGTACGAGCGACCTCGCTCAATTATCGCGATCTGGTGACGGTCAAAGGTAGTGCCGTGGCACGGGGAATCCGCCTGCCGCTGGTGCCGCTCTCGGACGGCGCTGGAGAAGTGGTCGAGGCGGGCACGGACGTGACACGCTTCAAACCCGGTGATCGCGTCGTTGCGAGCTTTTTTCAGAATTGGTTGGCCGGTTCACCTCGCAGTTCCTTTTTCCGTTCGGCCCTCGGCGGCGCGATCGACGGAATGCTAACGGAATACATCGCGCTGAGCGAAGAAGGGCTCGTCCGCATTCCTGATTATATGAGCTTCGAAGAAGCGGCGACGCTGCCATGCGCTGCGGTTACGTCATGGAATGCGCTGGTGAGCATGGGCCGGGTCACGGCAGGCGAGACGGTGATGGTGTTGGGCACCGGTGGAGTGTCGATTTTTGCCTTGCAATTCGCCCGGATGCACGGCGCCCGAGTAATCGCTACATCCAGCAGCGATGCCAAGCTGGCGCGTTTACGCGAATTGGGCGCAATCGGCGTGATCAATTACAAGACCACTCCGGACTGGGACGTGCAAGTGCTCGAAATGACAGGCGGCGAGGGCGTCGATCACGTCATCGAAGTTGGCGGCGCCGGCACGCTGGCGAAGTCGATTCGCGCCGTAAAGCTGGGCGGACGTATCAGCCTAATCGGGCTTCTTGCCGGTGGCGGCCAAATCGACCCGATGCCGATGTTGCTCAAGAGCGTCACCTTGCAGGGAATCTTCGTAGGCTCGCGCGCGATGTTCGAGGAGATGAACCGAGCGATGGAGATAAACGGCGTGCATCCCGCCATCGACCGCGTTTTCCCATTCGCTCAAGCTCGCGACGCCTATCGCTATCTCGAAAGCGGCGCCCACTTCGGCAAAGTCTGTATCGCGGTGTGAAATCAGAGAGGCGCGCCTGGCTTTTTGGCCAGGCGCGCGAGTTGAGCCGAAAATCATTTGCTCAAGATCGCCTTGAGCACTTTAGGCGGGGACATCGGCAGCTCATTCATCCTGACTCCGATCGCCCGATACAATGCATTGGCGGCGGCCGCCGGCGGCGGCACAATCGAGACCTCGCCCACGCCCCTAACTCCCAACGGATGGTCGGGATGGGGCACTTGAACTATGTGAGTTTCGATCAATGGCAGGTCGAGACAGGTCGGGATTCGATAATCGAGGAAGCCAGGGTTCCGCATACTCCCCTGCTCATCATAGAAATATTCCTCGTTCAGCGCCCACCCAAGACCCTGCGCGGTGCCGCCCTGCATCTGCCCCTCGACATAGCTCGGATGAAGGGCTTGGCCGACATCCTGGGCCACGCTTGCGCGCAGAATCTGGACTTTGCCAGTGTCGGGATCAACCTCGACGTCCACCAGACATCCGGCAAAGGCTGGCGCGCCCATCGGCCCGGCATGAACCGTTCCCCGTCCCATGACTGGCCCACCCGTTTGGCCGAGCCGCGGCCCGAGTTCCTTCAGGGTCATGGTCGCGCCACTGTCGGCGTTATTGATAAACCGGCCATCGGCGAAGGCCACCTTCTCCGGTGCGACCTGCCAGACTTTCGCGGCCCGCTCCTTGAGTTGACGCAACGCGTCCTGCGCGGCTTCATGCACCGCCCATCCGGTGGCAAACGCCGTACGGCTGCCGCCAGTTACATCGGTGCGGCCAATCGAATCTGTGTCGGTATTCGACGGTCTGACGTCCTCGGCGGTGAGCCCCAGCACCTCGGCGGCCACCATCGCACACGCCGCGCGCGTGCCGCCAATATCCACCGCGCCAGTAACCACTGCGGCGGTTCCGTCCCCGTCAATATTCACGGTTGCCGAGGATTGCAGTCCAGCGTTGAACCAGAAACCGAACGCGACACCGCGGCCGCGATTTTTGCGGATGAGTCTGGATTTGTAATGCGGACTGTTCTTCAACGCCTCGCAAACTTCGACGAAGCCAATTCGTTTGAACGGCAGTCCAATGACCTGGACGGTGCCTTCCCTGGCGGCATTCTTCAAGCGGAAGTCGATCGGATCCATGCCGCATTTGTCAGCCAACTCGTCAATAACAGTTTCTGACGCGAAGGCTGCGTTGGTAGCGCCCGGGGCGCGGTATGCGGCGGTCTTGGGCCGATTGACGACGATATCGTAGCCGTCGATCCGAAAATTGTCGATCGCATACGGCGAGATAATGCACATTGCGCCCGCAGTGACGGGCGAACCCGGAAAGGCGCCCGCTTCGTAAGCCATCCAGACTTCCGCCGCGGTGACGCGCCCATCTTTGGTCGCGCCCATTTTGACCTTGATGGTCGAACCAGAGGTGGGGCCAGTGGCACGCAACACATCGGCGCGCCCCATCACCAACTTGACTGGGTGTCCGGTTTTCTTTGAGAGTAAAATCGACAGCGGCTCAAGATAAATATTGATCTTGCCGCCAAAGCCGCCGCCAATCTCTCCCGGCACCACCTTGATGCTGCTTTCGGGCATCTGCAAAATTTGCGCACACATCGCGCGCACTTCGAACGGCCCCTGGGTCGAACAGTGGACTGTGGCGTGTCCGTTGGCGTGATAGATTCCCAAGGCATTATGCGGCTCGATATAGCCTTGGTGCACCATCGCCGTACTGAACTCGCGCTCGACGATGTAATCCGCTGCCGCAAACCCAGCCTTGAGGTCACCGCGTGCAAATTGCACATGGGAGGCGATGTTGGTTGGCTTGCCCGGCGCCTCGGGATTTTCCACTCCGGCTACCAAAGCCGGGGCATCCGGGGCCATGGCGTCGCGCACTGTCATCAGCGGCGGTAACGGTTCGTAATCCACTTCGATCAGCCGGAGTGCTTCCTCCGCTATGTGCGGGGATGCTGCCGCAACTGCAGCAACGGCATGGCCGGAATACAGCACTTTCTCTTTGGCCAGGATATTGCGGACGAGGAAGTGAGGATTAACCGGCAGCTCGCCCATCGCCACCATTTGGTTTGGCAGTTCGGGCAAGTCCGCCCCCGTAATAACCGCCTTGACGCCGGGCAACTGCAGCGCTTTCTCGACGTTGATCGATCTGATCCGCGCATGAGCATGAGGACTGCGCAACACTTTGCCATGGAGCATGTCCGGATAGCTCACGTCGGCGCCGTATTTCGCCCGTCCGGTGACCTTGTCGATCCCGTCGTGACGAATCGGACGAGTACCGATCACCTTGAACTCTCGCGTCGCGGCTGCACTCATGGGCAGACCCTCCCTGTGAGTAGGCAGTGAAGTCCTCTGCGCCGCTTGTATGCGGCTGCGTCGGCGGCTAGGCAATTTGTTTGTTGAACGTAGCCAGATCGAAGTAATCGCGCCAACTCGTAATTTTTCCCGCGTCGTTGAGTTCGAAGACTCCGGCGACTGGAATCGCGGCGGTTTTGCCGTTCTTCATCCGGATAGTGTCGACTCGTTCGTTGATCACGAGGTTACCTTCATGCGCACTTTTCACGATTTTTACTTCGAAGGCGGCAGTATCTTTTAAAAAGCCCTGGGTCAGCTCGCGGACTGCCGCTTTGCCTTTGGCTGGGTTGTTCATCGGCACATTGTCCCATACCCCGTTTTCGTCGAACTGGTTCATGATCTCGTCGAGGTTGAGGCGGCCCCAGGCCGCGAACAGATCGTTGACGACTTTTTCGCAGTTGACTGCCATAGTGATGTTCCCCTTAGTGGACTATTTCGCAGACTCCAGGCGCATAACCGGAGAAGGCGGCGAAATGAGACACCAATGATCGGCGAGATTACTGGTAATTTCAAGCGCCGTGACAAGCTTTGCCGTTAATCACGGTCGCGTGCTGCATTCGCGCCTGCGATTCTGCCGAATACTGCACCGGACATCAGGCCTGAGCCGCCCGGGTAATTGTGATGGAACAAACCTCCAACCATTTCGCCGCAGGTGTAGAGGCCAGGAATCGGATTCCAATCGGTGCCCATAACCTGCGCACGCTGGTTTATTTTGAGCCCGCCGAACGAAAACGTAATCCCGCCCGTCACCGGATAAGCTGAGAAGGGAGCGGTGTCCAGCTTCTGAGCCCAGTTCGATTTCGGGACTGCGAGCCCCCGTGCGTCCATGCCGTCGCGCTCGCCAGGATTGAAGACGCCGTTGCCGGCTATGCCGTTAAACTCGTTCAGAGTGCGAAGCGCCGCTTGGTGGTCGACTTGAAGCTTGCGCACCAGGTCATCGAGTCGTTCCGCAATAATCGGCTGGCTTGTCCCATACCGCGCCTCAAGCAAGTCTTTCACCTTTGCGTCGAAAATCTGATAGGCAACGCCTCCGGGCTGATTAAGAATCGCGCCGCCGAATTTTGCGTAAGTGAACAAGGCCTGATCTTCGCCTTCGTCAACAAAACGGAGGCCGAGCCGATTGATCATCACACCATATGGATAGGAGAGGCGGTTGGTCTTGTCGGTGAGTTGACGGTCGCCGAATGCGGGCGCGTCGGCATTGATCGGTGTGGCGTGGCAGCCACTCCACTGGCCCCAGGGAAGTGCGCCAATTTCGAGCGCCATACGCAGCCCGTCGCCCTGATTATGCGGAGTGCCGCGCACCTTGGCATGGTCCCATGGAGGGCCAAGATATTGCGCCCGCCACGCGGCGTTAGCCTCGAAACCGCCACATCCCAGCACTACGGCTTGGGCGCCAATCTCATGGATACCGCTCGCATCACGCACCACCACGCCACAAACACGGCCTCGATTATTCTGCCGCAGGCGACTCGCGGCAGCGCGGTAACGAATCTCGATGCCCTTTCCCTGGGCTATCGAGAACCACATGCGAGAAAGTCCGACACCCTCATTGGCGGCGCGTACGATTGCGCCCTTGGCCCATTTGATGATGCCACCGACTTTAACCGCGCCAAGGCTGATAGCCGGCTCGAACCTGATTCCCTGGTCGGCCATCCAGCATGCCGTATCGTAGGAATTCGAAATCAGGATTTGTGCAAGCTCCGGGTCGCTGCGATCGCCGGTCATTCGTCGAAGGTCCGACCAGAAGCTCTGAGCCGGATACGGTTCGACACCTTCGACAAAGCCTTCGAGCTCGCGCGCCCGTGGCACCAGGCGCAGGATTTCATCGGTGCGGTCGAAAGCGATTCGGAGCAGGCCACCGCTATAATGGGTATTGCCGCCGCGCATCTCTTCGGGGGCTTTTTCGAGCACCAGCACACGCTCAGCACCGGAATTACGCGCGGAAACGCCGGCAGCCAGAGCGGCATTGCCGGCGCCCACTACAATAACGTCATAATCGGCCATAGTTTTGTGTTAGCCCGGGCGGTAGAAAAAATGCGCGGCGGAGCGGTTGCAGCGTGATTATTTGTATCGAGGTATCAGCTCTTTGCCGAACCTTTCAATCTGGCGTTTGACGGTATCCAACGGCAGTAATCCCTGGTCGCCTTGCCACACGAACCATTCGGGATGAACATTCTCCACCATCGCATCCATTTCTCGTCGGATATCATCGACGGTCCCGGTATACGCAAAACCCACTCGTTCGAGCCGCTCTGCCGTCACTTCTGAGGCTGGCAGGCTCACCTTGCCGCGCGGATAGCGGGCTTCATCCGCGTCCTCGCGCCAGGCATCGGAGAAGCCAAAGTGATGGAAGAATTCGCGGAAGGCGGCGATAATTCCGTTGTCGGCCAGCTTTCGCGCCTCCGCCTTGTTGTCGGCGAAGTAAACGCTGTGAAGCACCCCGACGCTCTCGCCCATTCTAAGAGTACGTCCGCCGACACGCGCTTCCTCCTGGTAGGCTTCGACCAGTTTACGCACCACTGGCGGCTGAGGCAGTAGAATGGTGGGTATAATAGCCTCACGCGCGCACCATCTAACGGTCTCTTCGCTGACCGAAAAGGCCTGGAACAAAGCAGGATGAGGCCTTTGGTAGGGCTTCGGCACGACATTGATTTTCTGAATCCGGCCAAGCTCGTCGACCTCGCCCGGAAAGCCGTATTGACGCGTCCACTCCGCCGCCGGCCATGGCGTCCCCTCCTGCGGATACGGGTACTCGTAATACTTCCCCTTAAACCGGAAGGGCTCGTCACCCCAGGCCAGCTTGAGAAAGCGGAAGACCTCTTCGAAAGCCTCGCGATTGATACGGTCGGTTTCGCTCCTGTCACTGGTGGTGGCGCTGACGTGAATTTTTTGCGCCATCTGGTTGAGCCAGCGCGTCTGGTATCCACGCGCAAAGCCAACGAATGTGCGGCCTTTGGTGAGCTGATCGAGCCAGGCGATTTCCAGCGCCAGGCGCAGCGGGTTCCATCCCGGCAGTACGTAGCCAATTGGCCCCACCTTGATCCGTTTGGTGTTATGAATCACATGCTGCGTGAGTACCGGCAGACTGCCGAGTTCAAGCCCTTCGCTGTGCAGATGATGTTCCGGGAAGGTGACGGCATCGAAGCCCACGTCTTCAGCCAGACGCGCCAGTTCGGTCACTTCATCAATCATCCGCTGCCAGCGCTCAGGATGACTCGCGAGCGGGCGCAGCTTCCGGCGTTCTTCGAACGTCGCGGGCAGAGTCGGCAGAAAAAAGTACATGAACTTCATAGGTTGAGGTCTCCTTTAAACGGAGCGAAACTCAAGCATCGCCCGCCAAAAGTGGAAACTCAAGAGGCAAGAGGGAGGCTGCGGGACGGAGGAGGCCCGCAGCAAGCCGGTCGCGTGCTGCAACGCGGCCGCTGGGGCGACTCTCTCTTGCCTAAAATAGAACGGAACTGTCAATCGGAGACTTTGCCCTCTGTGGTTAGCCGAGAGATCGTTCGTTAATCACTGATCTATTGTTGCGTCAAGAACTGCATCAGACCGTTGGGCAGCATTTAGTTTAGTCCTGGTGAACACTCATTGGGTGGATTGAATTGAAATAGAGCCGTCGCATCTGCGCGCGTTCGTTTGACGCCGGCCCCCGCTGGGCGCTATCGGCTCTCCATCCGACCATGTCGGAAACCCCGCAGGAGGGCATCGCGATGGGGAGAATCGATAACAAAGTCGCAGTGATAACTGGCGCGGCGAGCGGTATGGGCCGCGCCACTGCAATCCGCTTCGCCGGCGAGGGCGGCGCCGTAGTAGTAGCCGACCTTAATGAGGACGGAGGAGCGGCAACTGTGCGCGAATGCAAGGAAAGCGGCGGGCGTGCAGTCTTTCACAGAACCGACGTCGCGGCCGAGACCGACGTCAAGGCGTTGATTGCCCGCGCGCTCAGCGAATTCGGCCGGCTCGACATCACCTTTAACAACGCTGGCTTCGTCGGCGCGTTGGGTCCACTGGAAGAAATCAGCGCCGAGAGCTGGGATTCAACGCATGCGGTTTTGCTGCGCGGCGTCTTCTTCGGCATCAAGCATTCGATTCCCGCGATGCGTAAAGGCGGTGGCGGCTCGATTATCTCGACCGCGTCGATCGCGGGAATGCGCGGCGGTTTCGGGCCAACAATTTACAGTGCGGCCAAAGCCGGCGTAATCAATCTCACCCAATGCGCGGCGGTGGAATTGGCTAATGATCGTATTCGGGTGAATTGCATCTGCCCGGGCGGCATCGACACCCCGATTGCGGGCAGACGCTCCGAGAGGAGCGCGGAAGTGTTGGCACAATCGCAGCCGATTCATCGCGCTGGCCAGCCGGACGACATCGCGAATATGGCGCTGTTTCTTGCCAGCGACGAGTCCGAATGGATTACTGGCACCGCGATGCTCGTTGACGGTGGTTTCATGGCACGGGCACAGTCGTTCGGCCCGCGCTCGGGAAGCGAGTGGACCAGCGCTGTCAGCTTTATGGGACCGTCATTTCAGTTGCGTTGACCGCAACGCTCGCCCGAGCGGATTGCGGAAGATCGAAGTAGCGGAAGATAAGCGCGCATCCGCTCGGGCGGCAACAACGTGGGGGTCCGCAATATCGCCCATTCGCGCATCCCGCCTGGCCAAAGCATTATGATAAGGCCTAAATAGAACGCATATCAGCCAGTTTCTTCTTAGTCGGCCGCCTTAGAAACATTGGCTGGGCAAGCCTTAGATGGAAATCTTCTCTACCTCATCCAGTGAAAGTTCATCCTGCCAGCGATCCTAGAGCTTGGTCGTCCGGGGCGACTCGTCATTGGCGATGTGCTGCGCGGCCTCAAGCGTGCCCTTGTTTTTTAAGGTATGCGGTGATGCCGGTCGCGCGGGGGGTACGGTTGCCGCTCCAGGTCTTGATGCCGGCGTCGGAGGTGCGGCGCTAAACCCGAAAAACACGATTAGTGCCGAATCGGATCTGCGCATCGTTCTGAGCTCGTTGGTAATGTTGGGTTTTGCCCGACTCAACGAGAACCGACGGAGGGACAGAACGATGCAAGAGCAGAGTAGCGTTTTTGGGGGTCCGGCGACCAGTCTGGAGCTGCGCTACACCGGCAAACCGGTGAGTGGCTGGGGTGGCCTGGTGGCGGTCATGAGATACCTGG